>Ga0307517_10008448_pt1 | contig 14774 bp, 16 predicted proteins | sample 23_EM_MG_FD_194515 | JGI IMG/M metagenome (GOLD analysis project Ga0307517, IMG submission 194515) | Populus trichocarpa ectomycorrhiza microbial communities from riparian zone in the Pacific Northwest, United States - 23_EM | ecosystem: Host-associated > Plants > Roots > Unclassified | place... | reverse complement strand
CCGCGTTGCTCGAGGCGATGCAGGAACGCACCGTGACGATCGACGGCGAGAGCCTGTCGCTCGGCGACCGTTTCATGGTGGTGGCGACCCAGAACCCGATCGAGCAGCAAGGCGTCTATCCGCTCCCCGAAGCGCAACTCGACCGTTTCCTGTTCAAGCAGACGGTCGACTATCCGTCGGCCGCCGAGGAGCGCAAGATCATCGCCACGCACGGCGCGCGCGCCAAGGCGATGGAGCCCGAAGGCTGGGGCGTGACCGCGAAGACCGACGCCGCACAGATCGGCGCGGCGGTCGAGGCGGTCGCCGGGGTCAGGCTGGTCGACGAAGTGATCGACTATATCGCCGCGTTGATCCGCGGCACGCGCGGCGTCGCCGACCTGGAGGGCGGTGCCTCCCCGCGCGCGGGGGCGATGCTGGCCGGCGCGGCGCGGGCGCGGGCGGCAATCGACGGGCGCGACTTCGTCATTCCCGACGACGTCAAGCAACTCGCCCCTGCCCTCCTCCGCCACCGTCTAATCCTGTCCCCCGCCGCCGAAATCGACGGTCGTGTGGTCGAGGACGTGGTGACCGGGATCATCGAACAGATCGAGGCGCCGCGGTGAGCCCAACCGCTCCCCATTTTGCTTACGCTTCCCCGGCGAAGGCCGGGGTCCAGCTGCGAGCGGCTTATTGGAGAACGACCCGCTTCGTTATCTCGACCTTCGCAACTGGGCCCCGGCTTTCGCCGGGGAGGCGCCTATTTGTGCGCGAAATTAGCCGGTGATCTACCCGACGCGCTTTGCCGTCCTTGCCGCCGCGACGGGTGCGCCGGTGGCGCTGGTGGTCGCCATGCAGATGGCGGACCGCTGGTATGTCGCGCTCGCCTGGCCCGCCGCGGTGCTGGCGGCGACGTTGATTGACGCGATTCTTGCGCTGAGCGCGCGCGATATCGAGGTCGTCCTAACATTGCCTAAGACCGCGAGCGTCGGTGAGAGTGTCGAGGCAATCGTATCGGTAACCGCGACCGCGCGGGGCGCGCCGCGCCGCGCCGAGGTGGCGGTCGCAAGCGACGCGCTCGTCGATGTCGAGGATGACGGGCGCGCCACGGTCGAGCTGAGCGGCGGGCGCGGCGCGGTGGCGCTGCCGGTCGATACGCTGCGCCGCGGTACCGCGCGCTTTGCCCATGTTTGGGTGCGCTGGCGCGGGCCGCTCGGGCTCATCTGGAAGGGCAAGCGTGTCGACTGCGACGTCAGTCTCGCCATCCTGCCGGACATCCGCCCGGTTCACGAAAAGGGCGCGCGGATTTTCCAGCGTCACGCGCTGCAAGGGCTGATGACGCAGCTCGACCGCGGTGACGGCACCGATTTCGACGCGCTGGTCGAATACCGCTCGGGCATGGACCGCCGGGCGATCGACTGGAAGCAATCGGCGCGGCACCTCAAGCTCCACGCCAAGGAATACCGCACCGAACGCAACAACCAGATCGTCTTCGCGGTCGATGCGGGGCGGCAGATGTCCGAACCGGTCGCGGGCGTGCCGCGGATCGACCGTGCGGTGGGCGCGATGTTGCTGACCGGGTGGGTCGCGCTCAAGCTCGGCGACCGCGTCGCGCTGCATGCGTTCGATTCGCGCCCGCGCATCGCCAGCGGACTGATTTCCGGCGTCGGCGCCTTCCCCGAGCTCCAACGGCTTGCCGCGCGGATCGACTATTCGGGCGACGAGACCAATTATACCTATGCGCTGACCACGCTCGCCGCGCGGCTGACGCGGCGGTCGATGATCGTGCTGTTCACCGAATTCACCGACCTGACCAGCGCCGATTTCATGATCCGCGCTGCCGCCCGGCTGGCCGAGAAGCATTTGCTGATGGTCGTCGTGCTACGCGACGAGGAACTCGAAGCGATCGTCGACCGCGCGCCGCAGACTCCCGACGACATTACGCGCGCGGTGACCGCCGCGGCGTTGCTCAAGGACCGGTTGCTCGCGTTGACCCGGCTGCGCCATTTGGGCGCGCATGTCATCGAGAGCGAGTACGACAAGGTCAGCGACCGGCTGGTCCAGGGCTATGTCGACCTCAAGCGGAGGAACCTGCTGTGACCGCTTTCGTCGACGCCCGCGTCCCGATGGTCAATGCGACGCGCTTCCGCCAGGCGCATGAGGCCGATTGGGAGGAACTCGACCGGATCGTCACCGCGATTGAGAAACGCGGGGTGCGCGGCGTGCCCGAGCAAGCGCTGCTGGTGCTGCCGGTGCTCTATCGCTCGGCGCTGTCGTCGCTGTCGGTCGCGCGCGAAACGTCACTCGACAAGAGCCTGGTCGCCTATCTCGAACAGCTCTGCACCCGCGCCTATTTCCAAATCTACGGCGTGCCCACGTCGGCGATGCGCCAGCTCGGCCATTTCTTCGCGCGCAGCTGGCCCAAGGCGGTGCAGGCGTTGTGGAAAGAGACGTTGGTCGCCTTCATCCTGACTGCGGCGGGGGCGATCGTCGCCTACCTGCTGGTCAAGAACAACCCAAGCTGGTTCTACGTGCTGTTCCCCGACGACATGGCGCAGGGCCGCGATCCGACCGCGAGCGCGCAGTTTCTCAAAAGCACGATCTACGATGGCGCAGGCGACAACAAGCAGAGCGCGCTCGCGTTCTTCGCGACGTTCCTGTTCACCCACAATGCGCAAATCGCGATCATGTCGTTCGCGCTGGGGTTCGCGCTTTGCCTGCCGACCGCCGGGTTGATCGTTTACAACGGCCTGATGCTGGGCGCTTTGGTCCAGGTGTTCGCCGCCAAGGGACTCGGTTACGGCTTTATCGGCTGGCTGATGATCCACGGCACGACCGAATTGTTCGCGATCATGATTTCGGGCGCGGCGGGGTTCCGGATCGGCCTTGCGCTTGCCTTTCCGGGCCGCAAGTCGCGCGCCGACGCGGCGGTCGCGGCGGGCCGATCGGCGGCGACCGCGATGGGCGGGACGGTGGTGATGCTGGCGGTGGCCGGGCTGCTCGAAGGGATCGGGCGCCAGACCGTCACCTCCGACACCGCACGCTACGCGATCGGCATCATGATGTTGCTCGGCTGGTTCCTCTATTTCTACTGGCCGCGGAGAGACGATGGCGCGGCCGCCTAAGCCCAGACCCTCGCTCCGGCGAAGCTTCGTCACGCCCGAAGGCGTCGATTTGCGGATCGAGCTGGCCTCGGCCGGTTCGCGGGCGGGCGCGTTCATGCTCGACCTGTTGCTGATGCTGGCGGTGCTGATCATCGGCACGATCGTCATCGGCACCACCGCGGTCGCCGCCGAATCGGTGTTGCTGAGCGGGCTGTGGCTGATCGGGTTCTTCTTCTTGCGCAACGGCTGGTTCACCCTGTTCGAGATGGGCGGGCGCGGCGCGACATTGGGCAAGCGCATCGTCGGCCTGCGCGTGGTCGCACGCGACGGGTCGCGGCTGACCGGCGGCGCGGTGATCGCGCGCAACGCGATGCGCGAGATCGAATTCTTCCTGCCGATATCGTTCTTCTTCGCGACGATCTTTCAGAGCGGCGCCGACAAGATGATCTCGCTGCTCGCATTGGTGTGGAGCGGGGTGTTTCTGTTCTTCCCGCTGTTCAACCGCGATCGCTTGCGCGTCGGCGACTTGCTCGCCGGCACCTGGGTGGTGCAGCGCGCCAAGGCAAAACTGGGCCAGGACATCGTCGCCTCGCTGGCGCAGAGCGACCGCTCGCGCCGCGCCTTCAGCGACCACGCGCTGAGCCTCTACGGCGAATACGAGTTGCAGACGCTGGAAGAAGTGTTGCGCAACGGCGACAGTGACGCGATCGTCACCGTCGCGGCGGCGATCCGGCGTAAGGCCGATCTGCCCGACGACCATGACGATTACGGCTTCCTGTCGGACTATTACGCCGCGCTATGCGCTCGGCTCGAACGCCAGATGATGGTCGGGCTGCGGCGCGCGGACAAATTCGCCGAGGCAACGCGGGATCGCGCGGCCTAGCCAGCCTCCGCCAACAAATCGCGCGCGGTCGGGCTGGTCCAGTCCATCCCGCCGGTCATCCGCCACACTTCGTGCCCGGTTTTGTCGTAAAGGATCGTCGTTGGCAGGCTCGGATTGCCGAGCGCCTTGGAGAAGCCGAGCTCGGGATCGAGATAGGGCTTGAGCGCCTTGAACCGCGCCGCGGCGAAATAGGGTTTCACCGCCGTCGCGCCGTCCAGGTCCTGGCTGACCGTCACCACCGGCAGCTTGCCCTCGGCCGCGATCTTGTCGAGCGCTGGCATCTCGACCTTGCACGGCCCGCACCACGTCGCCCACAGGTTGAGTACGAATGGCTTGCCCGAAAAGCTGGCGAGCGTGAGCTTCACGCCGCCCGGATCGTCGAACAAAACCGTCGGTGCGGCCTCCCCCTTGTGCCCGCGATCGAGCTTGCCGATCACGTCCACACCGTTGTCGGCAGGGCCGGTCGCTTCGTCGGGCGTCGGCGCACTGGTGTCGGCGACATTGGCCACGACGTCGTTCGCTTGCCCGTTGGTGGGCGATTGCCTATCGCAACCGGCGATCAAGAGGACGGGCAGCAACAGAGTGACTGAGCGCAAGACCACGAACTCCATGTGGGGGGGGCGGTTCGCCGACGGACCGGCCGCGGTGATGCGCGAGATAAATGCCTCGATCCCGTTCGACAAGCGACTATGGCGCCAGGATATCGCGGGGTCGAAGGCGCACGCCGCGATGCTCGGCGCAGCGGGCATATTGAGCGCGGCGGATGCGAAGACGATTGCCGAGGGACTCGACGCGGTCGCGGCGGATTACGCGCGCGACGGCGTTCCCGACGATTTGGCGCTCGAGGACATCCACATGCTGACCGAGGCGCGGCTGGCCGAGAAGGTCGGGCCGGTCGCCGGGCGGCTGCACACCGCACGGTCGCGCAACGACCAGGTCGCGACCGATTTCCGGCTGTGGGTGCGCGCCGCGATCGATCAGGTCGGGGCGGCGCTGGGCGCGTTGCAGGATGCGCTAATCGCGCGCGCGGACGAACATGCTGACGCCGTGATGCCGGGCTTCACGCACCTGCAATCGGCACAGCCGGTGACGCTCGGCCATCATTTGATGGCGTATCACGACATGATCGCGCGCGACCGCAGCCGGTTCGCCGACAATCGCGCGCGGATGAACCGTTGCCCGCTCGGCGCGGCGGCGCTGGCGGGCACGAGCTTCCCGATCGACCGCGACGCGACGGCATCCGCGCTCGGCTTCGACGGGCCGACCAGCAACAGCCTTGATTCGGTCAGCGACCGCGACTTCGCACTCGATTACCTGATGGCGGCGACGCAATGCGCGTTGCATCTCAGCCGCCTCGCAGAGGAATTCGTCATTTGGACGTCGCAGCCGTTCGGGTTCGTCGCGATGTCGGATCAATGGTCGACCGGTAGCTCGATCATGCCGCAAAAGCGCAACCCCGACGCCGCCGAGCTGGTCCGCGGGCATACGGGGCGGATCGCCGGATGCATGACTGCGCTCGTCATCACGATGAAGGGCCTCCCGCTCGCCTATTCCAAGGACATGCAGGACGACAAACCCCCGGTGTTCGAGGCGCACGACCTGCTCGCGCTGTCGATCGCGGCGATGACCGGCATGGTCGAGACCGCGACGTTCCGCACCGACCGGATGCGCGCGCTGGCGGAAAGCGGCTTCGCGACCGCGACCGATCTCGCCGACTGGCTGGTCCGCGAAGCCGGGGTGCCGTTCCGCGAGGCGCACCACATCACCGGGCGCGCGGTGAAGGCGGCGGAGGACGCCGGGATCGGGCTCGACGCGTTGCCGATCGCGGCGCTCAAGGGAATCGATGACCGGATCGACGAACGCGTCTATGGCGTATTGAGTGTCGATGCGTCGGTCGCGAGCCGTACCAGTTTCGGCGGCACCGCGCCAGCGAAGGTGCGCGAGGCGATCGCCGCGGCGAAAGCCGCGCGCGCGGGAGAAAAGAAGTGAAGCGTCTGGTTGCCCTGTGTCTGGTCCTCGCGCTCGCAGCGTGCGGCGCCGCGCGCGACCTCAAGCCCGCCGCCGGCAGGGCGCTGCCGATCGCCCCCTATGGCGCTGCCGCGACACCGACACCAAACCAACTGCTCACCGCCTCCAGCCAGGCGCGGCCCTCGCGCAGCGACGAACTGCTCACCAACTCGGAAGAGCGCCAAGGCAACGAATTCGATTTGCCGCCCGCGAACTGATGGATCACTTTCAGCTCAGGAATGGCGAGCTCTTCGCCGAGGATGTCCCGATGGCGCGCATCGCCGCCGAAGTGGGCACGCCTGTCTATGTCTATTCGCGGGCGACCTTCGAACGGCACGCGGCGGCGTTCCGCGACGGGTTGAAGGATTGCCCGCGCGTTCACCTCGCCTACGCGATCAAGGCGAACCCCAACCTCGCGGTGCTGCGGCTGATGGCCAATGCCGGCTATGGCGCCGATGTGGTGTCGGGTGGCGAACTCGAACGCGCGCTGGCGGCGGGGATGCCGGCCAGGGACATCGTGTTCTCCGGCGTCGGCAAGACGCGCGGTGAGCTCGCGCAGGGACTCGACCGCGGGATCGGCCAGTTCAACCTCGAGCTCGAAGCCGAAGGCGTCGCACTGTCGGAGATCGCCGCCGCGCGGAGCGAGCGAGCGCCCTGCGTGCTGCGGGTCAATCCCGACGTCGACGCGGGCACACACGCCAAGATCTCGACCGGCAAGGCGGAGAACAAGTTCGGCGTCGCGATCGCCGACGCGCCCGCCATCTATGCGCGGCTGGCGGCCTTGCCCGGCCTCGACCTGCGCGGCGTCGCCTCGCACATCGGCAGCCAATTGCTCAGCACAGCTCCGATGGAGGCGACGTATAACCGCATCGGCCAGCTGGTTGCCGAGCTGCGCGCCGCCGGGCACCGCGTCGACCGCGTCGATCTGGGCGGCGGCCTGGGCGTCGCGTACAAGGCCGAGGACCAGCCGGTCTGGCCCGACGAATATGGCGCGATGGTCGCGCGGGTGACGCGCGATTGGGGCGTCGAATTGATGTTCGAACCCGGCCGCGTGATCGCGGGCAATGCGGGCGTGCTGCTGACCAAGGTGATCTGGGTCAAGCCCTCGCCGGGCAATCCGTGGGTGATCGTCGACGCGGCGATGAACGACCTTGCGCGTCCCGCGCTCTACGACGCGTGGCACGACTTCGTTGCGGTGAAGCCGACCGGCGAGCGCTTCGTCGCCAACATCGCCGGCCCGGTGTGTGAGAGCGGCGACACCTTCGCCAAGGCGCGCGACATCGACCTGGTCCGCGAAGGCGACCTCGCGATCTTCCGCACCGCGGGCGCGTATGGGGCGACGATGGCCTCGACCTATAACAGCCGCGCGTTGGTGCCCGAAGTGATGGTCGACGGCGACCGCTACGCGATCGTCGCCGAGCGCATTTCGCCAAAGACGATCATGGACGAGGAACGCGTTCCCGAATGGCTGTAGGGCTGCACAGCCTGCCGGTGTTCGTGCGGCTGGAGGGGCGGCCAGTGATGCTGATCGGCGAAGGCGAGGCGGCGGACGCAAAACGACGGCTGCTGGAGCGCGCGGGCGCGGTGATTGTCGGCGAGGATACCCAGGCGGCGCTGGCGATCGTCGCGATGGACGATCCCGACGCGGCGGTGGCGCGGCTCAAGGCGCGCGGCGTGCTGGTCAACGCGGTCGACCGGCCCGATCTGTGCGATTTCACCCTGCCTGCGATCGTCGACCGCTCGCCGGTGATCGTCGCGGTGGGGACTGGCGGTGTGTCGGCCGGATTGGCGGCGGCGCTCAGGCAGCGACTAGAGGGGGTATTGCCTGCCGGGCTGGGCACGCTTGCTGAATCGCTGCATGCGCAAAGGCCAGCATTTCGGGCGATATATCCGGACCCAGGCGAGCGTCGCCGAGCGCTAGCCGAGGCGATGGCAGAAGGGGGCCCGATCGACCCTCTCGCCACATATCCCGAGAATGCTCAGCTGTTCCCGCGTGATATTGGCAGGACGACGCACACCGTCATCTTCATCCTCGCCTCCCCCGACCCCGACGACCTGACGTTGCGCCAAGCCCGCGCGCTGGCGCAGGCCGATCGCGTGCACCACGCGCCCGGCGTGCCGCCCGCGATCCTCGACCGCGCGCGCGCCGATGCGCCGCGGATCGTTTCCCCTACCCCCCCGGTGGACCCCGGCGACGGGCTGACCGTGTATCTGGAGATGGCGCGATGAGCGGCTTTGCCTTTCAAGTCAGCGCGGCCGGCAAGGCGTCGCGCTGCGACATCAAGGACGCTTTGAAGGCGCGGAGCGGGTTCGTCTGGGTCCACCTGACAACCAATAACGAGCATGCGCAGGACTGGCTGGCGAACACCGCCAAGCTCGAAGATTATCTGGTCGACGCGCTGATCGCGACCGAAACGCGGCCGCGGTGCGAGCAGGTTGGCGACGGCGCATTGCTCAACCTGCGCGGCCGGTCGGACGACGAACTGGCCTCGTCGGACCCACTCGCTTCGGTTCGGATCTGGGCGGTCGGTCGCCGAGTCATATCGGTGACGCGTAAGAAGCTGATCGCGATCGACACCGTCGAACGAGCCGTCGCCGACGGCAAGGTGCTCGACCCCGGCGACCTGATCACCGAATTCGCCGTCGCGATCACCGCCGACCTCGATCCCGACGTCGCCGAACTCGGCGACGATCTCGACGAATGCGAAACCCAGCTCGACGCCGACAGGGTCTTCGAATTGCGGCGGACGGTGACGCGGGTGCGCGCGCAATCGATCGGCTATCGCCGGTTCCTCGCGCCACAGCGCACCGCGATCGAGAAGCTTGCCACCTTGCCGGTCGGCTGGCTCGACGACGACGACCGGCTGCATCTGTCAGCCGCCGCAGACCGCGCCGCGCGCATGGCCGAGGAGCTGGAGAGCATCCGCGAGCGCGCCGCGCTGACCCACGAAGCGCTGACCGACCTGCGCGCCGAACAGATCGACCAGCGCGGGCTGATCATCTCGATCGCCGCGCTGATTTTCCTGCCGCTGACCTTTCTGACCGGGCTCTACGGAATGAACGTGCGCGGGCTGTGGCTCGCCGACCAACCCTGGGCGTTCGATGCGATCGTCGGGATTTGCGTGCTGACCGCGGTTTGCGTCACCACCTATTTTGTCCGCCAGCACTGGCTGCGCGGTTAGGCGGCGCGTAGCCGTTCCATCTCGGCGGTCAGCCGCTGGCGGTCGGCGCGGACATCGGCGAGCTCGGCGCGCGCCTCGCCCAATTCCATTGCCCGCGCGGCGATCCGCGCGTCGAGCGAAGCGTTCGACCGTTTGAGGTCGGCGATCCGTCGCCCGCGTGCGAGCGTGCGCTCGATCCGCGCGACCAGCACGTCGAAATCGAACGGCTTGGCGAGATGATCGTCGGCGCCAGCGGCGAGCGCCTCGACCGCGGCGCCAGCATCGTCGCGCGCGGTGATCACGATCACCGGCAGGTCGCTCGTTTCGGTGCGCGAACGCAGCTCGGCGAGCACCTGGATGCCGCTCATCCCCGGCATCACCATATCGAGCAGCACGAGGTCGAACCCCCGCGCACTAATCAGGTCGAGCGCTTCGCCGCCATTGTCGATCAGGGCGGTAAGATAGCCGAGCGCGGTCAGCCGCTCGCCGATCGAGTTCAGCGTCGTGCGGCTGTCGTCGACCACCAGGATCGTGCGCATCGGCCGGCCAGGACACCCATTGCTATCGCCCATCGCCATCACGTCGCCCCACGCACCTGCGCCCAGGCGGCGGCGATCTCTTCCAGATTGTCGGCGACGTCGTGGAACGGCCGCGGATCGTCGCCGATGCTCGCGTTGACGATCGTCGCGCGCGCGCCGCCATAGAGCCGCGCCAGCGTGTGCGACACATCGCCGCCCGCGTCGAAATCGAGCCCCGATTCGAGCGCGAACAGGATCGCGGTGGCGCGCGTCACTTTCTCGCTCTTGCGGGCATAATCGCGCTTGTCGGTCGCCCAGGCCGCGACACGAAGGGCGCGAACCAGTTCCTCGTACAGCAGTTGCACCAGCGCGCCGCCATCGGCCGCGGCGGTGCGTCCGACCAGGTCGATCTGGCGGTACGTTGTGTAGGGATCGGCCCCGAGCGCGGTCGCGTACGCGGGCATCAGTCGCTCTTGTTCCAGGCGTCGATCTGGTTCTTCAGGAACGCCTGGGTCGACCTGTAGGCGGCGACCTTGGCGTTCATGCTCGCATATTGCTGGGTCAGCCGCGTGGTCATTGCGTCCGACTGCGTCGAAATCGCCGCCTGATCCTTGGCCACGGTCGCCGCCAGATCGTTATACCGCTTGGTCGACGCGCCCAGCCCGAACAGCGTGCTGCTCGTGCTGAGCGAGATCGAATTGAGCGCGGCGGTCAGCCCGTCGGTGCTGTTCGACGAAAACGAGAACATCGCCTCGACCGCGTCGGGCGCAACCGACAGCGCGTGGGTCAGCGCATTGGTATCCACCGACAGCGTGCCGTCGCGGTTGGTCTTGACCCCGATTTCACCCAGGGTCGTCGGCGTGCCCGGAGCTCCGCCAGTCAGGATCGGCGTCGTGGTGAGCGCACGCAACGAACGCAGCAGCGTCTGCGCCGCGGCATCGCCATGAAGCGGCCCCGTCTGCGGGTCGAGCTGCGCGGTCAGCGTCTTGAGCATCTCGTTATAGGTATCGACGAAATCGGTGACGGCGCCCTTCAACGCATCGGTCGGCGTCGTGCTGGTCAGCGACACCGGGCTGGTGCTGGCGCCCGTGAGTTGAAGCTTCACGCCCGCCACAAGGTCGTCGATCGTGTTCGAACCGCGTTCGACGGTGACGCCGTCGACCGTCAGCCGCGCGTTCTGCGCCCCCGCCGTCAGCGCGGTGCCGGCGGCGCCCACCCCGACATTGAGCTGGGCGAGGTTGCCCGATGGATCGTCGGTCGCGGTCAACGTGAACGCCTGCGTCGCGCCGCTCGCGCCCTTGAGCGACAGATAGGCGGCGCCGTCGGCGTCGGTCACGACCGAGGCGGTGACACCGGCGGCCTTTGCGTTGATCGCAGCAGCAATGCCGTCGAGGTTTTCCGACCCCGCGACGATATCGATCGTGACGGGCGTGCCGGCGCCCGCGGTGAAGCCGGTCATCGCGGTCTTGTCGGTGGTATAGGTCGCGGTGCCCAGCGTCAGCGTGAGCTGGCCAACGCCGAGTGCGGTCGTGCGGGTGGCGACCGGCGTGGTGGTCCGCGCGATCTGGCCGCTGGCCAGCTGCGCGACGCTGATCGACGACGACAGGCCCGACAGCTTGGCGCCCGGGAGCGCGGTCGCGGTGACGACGCCGGCGTTCGACGAGACCGGCTGCGTCTGGAGCGTGCCGCCGGTCGCGAGCGACTTCAGCGCCGCGGCGAACTGGCTGACGTTGCTCATCAGCGTGGAGGCCCCCGAAATCTGCGCGGTGATCGCGGTGGATTTCGCCGTTAGCGCATCGGTCTTGGCCGCGAACTGCGCCTGGACCAGCGAGGTCACGAGCGACGCGGTATCGACCCCCGATCCGCTCGACAGCGAGGTGAACAGCGCCTGCGCGGCCGAAGCCGTCGCACTGCTGGTGGTCGGGGTGGTGGTCACTTGAATGTCTCCGCGCGCGTCGAATCACAGAACGGCCGGAAGCCGGGATTTTTTAGCCGATTCGTCATTGCCGGACGCCGTTTTCGTCGAACCGCGCGGTGGCCGGCACGTCGATCGCCGGCTGGGCCGCCGCGGCGCGCGTTTCGAGGTTGAAGACGAAGGCGAGAACGGTCGCGATCGCGGCGTAGAGATCGTCGCGCACCTCCTGCCCTTCGCGGCTGGTGTAATAGACCGCGCGGGCGAGTGCGGGGTATTCGAGGATCGGCACGTGCTCCTCGCCCGCGACGTCGCGAATCGCGAGCGCGGTGACGCCGCGGCCCTTGGCGACGACGACCGGCGCCGTGTCGCTGTCGCGGTCGTAACGCAGCGCGACCGAGAAGTGGGTCGGGTTGGTCAGGATGACGTGCGCCGATGCGACGGCCTTCCTGACCGAGCGTCGGCTCATTTCGCGCTGGCGCTGGCGCATGTGCTGCTTGGCCTCGGGCGAACCCTCAGTTTCCTTGTGCTCGTCGCGGATTTCCTGCTTGGTCATGCGCAATTTCGCGAGCAAGCGGATGATCTGGATCGGCAGGTCGACGCCGGCAATCAACACGAGCCCGCCCGCCATCACGAACAGGATCGTGATGAAAATGCCCGACAATTGGTTGACCGCCCCGGCCAGGTCCGCCGACGAGGACAGCCCCATCGTCGGGCGCGCGGTACGCCACAGCAACCACGCGCCGATCCCGCCGAGCAGGATGACCTTGAGCAGTGACTTGCCGAGCTCGATCCAGCCGGTCGGGCCGAAGATGCGCTTGAGCCCCGAGGCCGGGTTGACCCGGGAGAATTTCGGCTGGAGCAATTTGCCGTTGAAATTGAACGAGCCGAGCCCGGCCTGGCTCAGCACCGCCGAAACGATCGCGATCAGCAACAGCCCGCCGATCGGCGCGGCGAGGCCAATTCCGGCCTGCTCGAGCGGTTTCAGCGGCGAAAAATCCTCGATATCGCCGCGCCCGAAGCGGAAGCTCGCGGTCATGATGCCCTCGCACGCGTTGACCAGCGACTGGCCGAACAGCGCCAGCCAGCCGCACCCGGCCAGCACGATCAGCGCAGTCGCGAATTCGCGGGATTTGAGAACATCGCCCTGCTCGACCGCGTCCTTGCGACGCTTGGCTGTCGGGGTTTCTGTCTTGTCGCCCTCATATTCAGCCATCAGCCGAACACCAGGCGTTGCGCCGCGTCCAAGCCTTCCTGGACGATGACGAGCATGTAATCACCCATCGCGGGCATCGCGAGCGCGAGCGCGACGACCCCGACCGCGAGGCTGGCGGGCAGGCCGACCGCAAACAGGTTGAGACTGGGCGCGGCGCGGCTGATCATCCCGACGATCAGGTTGAGACACAGCAGCAGGAACCCGACCGGGAGCGCGAGCAACAACCCGGCGGCGAAAGTGTAGCCGCCGAAAAAGGCGATATCGCGGAGACGATCCGCCGCGAGCCACGCGCCGCCCGGGGGCAGCACGTCGTAGCTGCGCACCAGCATGTCGACGAGCACGAGGTGGCCGTTCACCGACAGGAACAGCAATGTCATCAGCACCGACAGGAACTGGCCTAGCGCGGGCGTAGAGCGGCCGTTCTGTGGGTCGATCGCCGAGGCGAAACCGATCCCCATCGAGGTGCCGATCACTTCGCTCGCGATCATCGGCGCGGCGAACGCGATCTGGAGGACGAAGCCGATCGAGAGGCCGATCAAGGCCTCGGCGGCGACGCTCATGAACGTGGCAAGCCCAAAGATTTCAGCCGGCGGCGTGACGGGATGGACCCCGAGCACCAACACGCCGATCGCGCCCGACAGCGAAATCCGCACCGGCAACGGCACCGACACCGCACCGAACACGGGCGCCGCGATGAACGCCGCGCCGATCCGCACCATCACAAAGACGAGCGCCCAGAGCTGCGGTTCGACAGCAAGGCCGAAGCCCAGCACGTTATTTGACCAGGTCGGGGATGCGCCCGAAAATGTCGATGGTGAAATCGGACAGCAGCCCCATCATCATCCCGCCGAAGATGACCAGCGCGATGCCGACCACGACCAGCTTGGGGACGAAGGTCAGCGTCTGCTCGTTGATCGAGGTCGCGGCCTGGACCATGCCGAGGATCAGCCCGGCGAGGAGCGCAGGGATCAGCACGGGCGCGCAGGCGAGCGCGAGCACCCACATCGTCTGGTCGGCGACCCCCAGGAAATAATCGGCGTCCATCGTTCAGTTGATCCGGTATTTGGGGTCGGTGCCGGGCGGCACGTCGAGCCACCACACGGTCGCCGGGCGATTGGCTGGGCGAAGCGGGAGGCGGAACGCGTCCGGGGCGAACGGTGGCGCGGCGGGCGTCATGTCGCGAAACTGCCCGCCAGGCTGCCCATCATCATCGCCCAGCCGTCGACCAGCACGAACAGGAGCAGCTTGAACGGCATCGAGATGATCGTGGGCGACATCATCATCATGCCGAGCGACATGAGGACGGTCGCGACCACCAGGTCGATGACGATGAACGGCAGGAAGATCAGGAACCCGATCTGGAACGCGGTCTTGAGCTCGCTGGTGATGAACGCGGGGAGCAGCACCGCATAGGGCACGTCGACCGAATTCTTGTACGGGCCCGACTTCGCCATCTGCGCGAACATCGTCAAGTCCTTGACCCGCGTCTGCTTGATCATGAACGCGTGTAAGGGAGCGCCGGCGCGGCTGATCAGTTCGGTGCCCTGGATCTGGCCGGCGGCGTAAGGCTGGATCGCCTGTGCGTTGATCTGGTTGATCGTCGGCGACATCACGAACAGCGACAACATCAGCGCCAGCCCCACCAGCACTTGGTTGGGCGGCGTCTGCTGCAGACCGAGCGCCTGGCGCAGCAGCGACAGCACGATGATGATCCGCGTGAAGCTGGTCATCATGAGCAGCAGACCCGGCAGGATCGTGAGCAGCCCCATGATGATGAGGACTTGCAGGCTCAGCGACAACGGGGCCTTTCCTGCGCCATTGGTTGCCGCAGCGGCGCCAGGGCCGCCGAGCTGCCCGAGCGCGCGATCGACGGCGTCGCCGACACCGGGTGTGGCGATCGGCGCGGGCGTGGCGACGACGGGCGCAGCCAGAGCGGCGGGCGCGGTTTGCGCGAAGGCGGGCATCGCGACCACGAGTAGCGCGATCGCGGCGAGCGC
>Ga0307517_10008447_pt1 | contig 14774 bp, 9 predicted proteins | sample 23_EM_MG_FD_194515 | JGI IMG/M metagenome (GOLD analysis project Ga0307517, IMG submission 194515) | Populus trichocarpa ectomycorrhiza microbial communities from riparian zone in the Pacific Northwest, United States - 23_EM | ecosystem: Host-associated > Plants > Roots > Unclassified | place... | reverse complement strand
GATTAATAATAATTTAGTCTCGGCCCTGAGTCTGACCTTGAACGACGGTTCCAATCCTTGAAGCTTTGGGTCGCCAGGCGCGGTCGCGGTTGGAAGGTTCAGAGATTTGAGCACGGAACTACGCGCTTGGTTGATTATGGCGTCGAGTTCCTCTCGCTGGGCCTTATCGGAAAGTTCAGACTCTGCCTGTTTAAGGACAGTGTTAATGATCTAACCAGAGAAACCCCTCAAAAAAAAAGAACGCGCCTTTTTGAGAATGTCGAAGGCTTCTGGTGCACGAGCATGAGAGCACTTATCAGGATGGATGACTATGAAGCACTGAGGTTAGTTAACACCCTCTGGTCGCGACAGAACAGAGCTCACATAAAGATATCTGGCGGTATTTCTTCTTGATATCGTCGGCAGACGCATTTTCATCTATGTCTAATATATCATAAGCGCTATTTCGATTGTGAGCAATTCTAGACAAGGTGGAATAAAACAGTGTCACCAACTTGAGCTTGAAGGATTTCAAAATGCGTTCCACTTCGACCTCCCTCTGGAATGCAGATGCTTCACGGTTTAGAATCTTCTCGATGTCCAAGTCATCGGGAACTTTGGGGGTAGACGAAGACGAAGAGGCAGTGGCGTTTACTGACATTTCGGCTCGACTGTTAAGTACTAGGCGAGTCCGAGTTGCGTCGTCAGCAAATCAAGTCCGATGCACGTGCTCGACGTCGGAAGCAGCTTGAAAAGAACTTGTTCACCTCACCCTGAATGTCGTTTCTAAGACCCTTATCTCGTTCGCTGCATCCTGTCAGTCCTTTGCCTTGTGAAGACGATCTTTTATTGATTCACATCCAATGGTAGTCCAGCTTTTCAGCCGTTGCACCATGTCGCCAGACATTTCACCGGTATAACTCATTCGCTTCACGTCCGGTTCCACGATTGTGGCGAAATTTATCTACCGAGCCCTCATCTCGAGCAGGTTCTCCAATAACACCGCTGCCGCACCGTCGCTCTCCTCATACTGGAAAAACAAGAAGTGAAGTACATGCAGCCAAAAACCGAGCCTTATTGATGTATACCAGCGCTGTCGTGTGTCCTTCGATATTTTTTCTTTTGGAAATATTGCTAACTCAGACCGAAATAGATTGTATTTGCTGTTGGTGCAAGTTATGCTGCCGTTCCACTGTACCGCATGTTCTGTGCTGCTACTGGATTTGCTGGGACGCCTAAAGTCGGAACTGGACGTTTCGAACCGGAACGTCTCGTGCCAGTCGAAAACGCGGGTCGAATCAAAGTTCACTTCAACGCGGACAGATCTGAACAACTTCCATGGTCATTTGTTCCACAGCAGAAATTCGTCAGCGTGTTGCCCGGAGAAACCAGTTTGGCTTTTTATCGCGCAAAGAATGATTCGGACAAGGATATCATTGGCATTGCGACTTATAATGTCACTCCTGACAGAGTCAGTTTTCTTTCGATTTCTCCCTGTACTTAAACCTCGATAAACCTTTCCCCTATCAATAGATTGCGCCCTACTTTTCGAAGGTTGAATGTTTCTGTTTCGAAGAGCAGCGCCTCCTGGCCGGCGAAGAAGTGGATATGCCACTTTTATTTTTCATCGACAAAGACATGTTGGACGATCCTGCGTGTAGAAATGTTGAAGATGTTGTGCTCTCTTATACCTTCTTCCGGTACGTTGCATGCTTTTTTGTTTTTTGAGTTTTTTTTTTTCAACAAAGGAACCTAGTGCACGTCGAAATGAGCACGGTCAATTGGAACCCGACGCAGAAGAAAGCGTTGTCCAAAATTCTCTAGGTTTTGGCGGCTATGAGCATGCCCCCAAAGCTGAAATTCGGAATCCCGCCAAGGACTCATCCCCTACAACATCATAGGATTCCATACAACTGATTAATTTGTATCATAGAGGCCTAGATTCTCTCTTTGAGATAATTTACATAATCTAAATAAATACCATGAGTGCGTAGTGCACGCCCATCCGAGAGCATTAATTCCTAGGTTCCAAATAAAAAGGTCATAAGGGAAGGATCTTCCTTAGGTTTGGCTTGCTTTATGCCCTCATCGACATCGATTCCTCGGGTCCATCAATGGCCCCTTCAATGCAGTTGAAGGTCCAGCGTCCGCTTGAGATTTCTTTGGCTTTGATTTTGGCCTTGGTCGTAGGGTAAATTCATGCAAGATATCACGATCTGCGACTGCATCGACTGCAGCAGGAACGAACGCATCATCTTCTCCCGACATGTCCAAGTCCCTGTCACCAGGAGAAGTCGACTTCCGACCATTCTCACCTCGAGCTTTCCTTTTCACTCTTGCCCTTCCTCTTCCTCTCGACACTTTAGCTGGCACACCCGATCTCGAATCTCCTTTTGTCTTGGACCCAGAGGCAATCGGCGTTGACTGTTTCCTTTTTCGCTTTTTAGGTCGTTCTTCCTCTTCACTACCACTGCCATCACTCTGGTATTCACCCTGAACAGCTACCGATCCAGACCGAGAGGATGTGGTGGTGGAGCCACTCTTTTGGGCCTTCCTGAAATCAGAAATAACTTGCTGCAACCGCTTGCTCGCATATGCCTGACGTTGCCGCGGAGCGTGCGTGCCGCTTCCAGAAGAGATGTCGAGGAATGTGTTGAGATTGCCTTGTTTGTTCAACGCAGCGGCCTGAAGGATGTGTCGATGAGAAATAGAATAGCTATACGCGTATATCCGAATACCTGGCTGCGTTTATTCATTCTCTGAATTATGGGTAGAAGAAGCTCGTCAACTTTATGTTGCCGCCATCCGAGTTCTTCCTGAAGAAAACTATGGTTTTGGGGTCAGTCGATGTACTTCTTTCCACCACCAATGATCCTTACGCACGAAGACCGTCAAGGTCAGGCATTCCCCATTTGAAAGGTTCTTCCGAACTATCGACAGCAGGGTGATAGTATGCATCTCTCTGATTGACACTTTCGGTGACGATACGAGATCGAACTTGAAGAAATTACCCACCACCACAGAATTAGGCCAGTCGTTTGGCAGATAAAGGTTTTTGAATTTCTTCTTCTACGAGAACGAAGACGATATTGAGCATAGACTCTTCGCTTAAACAATATAAGTGCCACTCACAAATTGTTTCCGGAATTTGGATTTATTGTCGTCTTCCTTGTCTTTCCCAGATTGCACCTTCGTCCACCAATCCTTAAATTTATGAAGTCCACCATGGCCAGGAAATTCTTTTAGCAGCTCCATTGCGACAACAGGCCCAACCCCGGGAAGACCCTCCGTATAATCGCTTCCCAAGAGATAAGCAAGCTGAATAAGGGTATCGCGGTCCATACCGAGTTCTCTGGATAGGTCAGAAAGCAAGAAGCATTCGACAGTTTTTGATTGGTTGAACATATTCTTGTAAACTCTTTGTGCTCCAAAGAGAAAAACGTCGGAATCATCCGTGATAACACCATCGACCAAGCCCAATGCAACGAGCTCAGCGCATTGTGCTTCTGCTTCCATTGGTGCTGTGATGTAAGGAATACCAAAAAGGCGTAGCATCATCTCAAATTTGGGTCTATCAATGAGTTCCGTGGGAGTGAAAAAGTAGTAGCTACCATGATCTGTGCAATCATCTGTTGCGTGATATCTTCGGAATCGCGTATAGCAGCTTTCCGTTGCTGGTTAAGGCCTTTGATCTCGTCATCTATCTCATTCCTAACATCGTCCAGGTTTTTTCCCTTCATTTGCGACATGAAACGGGCAAATTCTCCTTCCTCCGCCTGAACGTCGATTTCATCCGCAGCATCCCATTCTTCGGCTGGAGGGGAGGGATGGCCTTCATCGATTTCAAGAGACGGTGATGGAGTACGCGACCAGGCGAAAAGACGCTCTTCGGTTTGGCCTTCCTCTTGATTCCTCAGCAGTGCCGTAGTCGGAGATGTCATTAAAGTAGAATGACTTGTTCCTAAATTACCAAGATCCAATCGTGGAGGGGATGGAAATTTCGATGTAGAAGCAGCTTGGGAATCAATTTGCACAGGTGGGATATCAGTTAGAAGAAGATTCACGGGAACTTCCTCCATTTCTTCATCGGAGTCGAAGAAATCCGGAGGAGGTTCCGCAATGGCTCGCGGTTTCTCAGGGCTACGGAGAAGCATCGCAGACGGAACAAAAGATATCGTTGGGCTTGGGTCGGTAAAGGAGCTTGGGGACTTGAGATTATTCTGCTCAACTTCACTGGTGGTTAAAGGAGGACTCCCCGAGTTCTGAAGGGCAGGTTCCTTCGAAACCGGCAATGCCAGGTGTACTTCCTCCATGTCATCGTGAGGGTCAGAAACTTCGGCAGGCTTGGGAGGGGAGGTTAGCGTTTGAGTGGGAGAAGCCAACAGAGATGGTTTTCCGAATAGTGATGAGGTTGGAGTTTTCGATGGCGTTGAATGACTTCGGTTAGGACCAGAATTAGCGAAAGAAAGAGCCCATTCTAGTCGACTAGGTGGTGAGTAATCCGTGTAAAAATCGTCTTCTGGCGTAGCTTCTTTCTGCGACGTCGAGGCGTGTGGAGGATCGGGTGGAGTTTTGCCACGAGGTGTAGAAGGAGATTGGACTTTCGCAAATCCAGATTCCATAGACTCTTGAATGGCATATGCGAGCAACTCGTCTTCGTCGGATTCATCAAGGCGGGGTGGTTGTAACAGTTCTTTGTCTTCATCGAGCTCAAATCGTAAATTACCCCTTGTTTTCCGATTAATAGACTTTGCTACCCCCACCAAATGTGATCCCTTTGAAGTATTTCTCCGATCAAGGCCGGCTAGTGCCATCTCTCGCTGATATTCGCGTAGGTCCTGGTCAGGAGCTGTAGCGGTGGGTCTGACAATCGGCGTTAGATGGTAGTATAACACGGTAATATTTACCCTTACACTTCCACCTCCTCCATATCAGCATCGCTGTCATCTTCTGCGAGCGTGGGTTCTTCGTGGTCAATCAAAATAGGTTTTTCCCGTGTGCCTGTGTCCTTGATTCCCAGTATCCAGCCCCCAAATTCGCCTTCGTTTTTCATTAAGATATATTCCTTGTTGCGTTCACTTGCAATCCGAATTGGTATCGCAATATGGGCACTTCCAATTGAATCCGTTGTCATCAAGAGTTGTTGAGTGAGAGCATTGCGTTGGCGAAGATTCTTAATTTGCTCTTTTGAAAAGTCGAGGGGTGTTGCGGCCTTTTTGAGCATCTTGTGCAATCGAGCGTAAGAGGTTTGTCGAGACTTCAATCGTAAATCGCCAATGATTTCGTATTGCACTTCAGTGGGCAGCTCGTGAAAGGCGGGGGAGTTGATATCAAAGTCTTCAGGCCGCATCTCCTCAATGAACGTGCGCAACTCGTCTTCGGTAGCCAGTCGGGGATCTGGCGCAGCCGAACGTGTGGCTTTCGTGACAACTTCCTCCAAATCAACTTCCGGAAGCCTGTACGGATCGTGGTCATGAAATTTATTCTTCTTCGTTGAATTAGAACTGGGTGGGGGAGGCGGTTTTTTGACGGGAGTTTTTGGGCCAGGCCCGATAATGTCCTCCAAGTATACTGTGTTATCATTGAGCGGGATAACGGGAGGTGGTCCTAAATCTCCGGCCTTGGACTTTTGAGAAGTTTTCTTCCTGGGGTATGGGGTTGGTTCTTAAAATTTGGAAAGCAAAGTTGGGACATACTGGGCATGATTCAAAGCTTCTCGCCTCATCTGAGCCGCAAGTAGCTTTTCAGCAAGCTTTACATGAGTGATAGCAGCCCCGCTCTTCTTTTTCCTTCGCTCATTCTGAAGCAGAGGTGAGATCAAGTTCAACCCCTGCAAGGTAAGCGAGATACCAGGGTGTTCCGTTTCAACGCAGGCGCCCCTCCATCGAACACAAAGACCGGTTTGATGCCGTAGAACAGAAGCTTGGCGATCCGGCGCAGGAAACCAAGGACATGAGCATTGACCAGTGCACGTCCATCCTTGGCGCGCATCGTAGCTTGGAATTGGTATAGCCATATGCTTGAATCAATGGCCATAGCCTTTCCTTCAACAGTTTCCAGCCTGATTCGAGGTCACCATTCATCCACGAACAACAAAACAGCCAACCATACATTACCGGTCGCCCGACAGGCGTTACTAGTGTCCATAGCGACTTTACACCCATGGTGTCGCAGGACTCATTAATCGAGGTACGGGATACAAGGTATGATGTAGTCACGGTCCCGAACTCTCGCGTCTAAAATTAGTCACTCGTGGTATGATAAATTGTAAAGTAGAAAGGTATTTACTATTCAATTCCACCCAAGAAGCGACAAAAATGTAGGTATCGTATGTAATGAAAACAAAATAATTGGTCGGGAAATGCAAGGAGAGATGAGATCTAGCAAGATATAACAGAAGAGTGTCCTATATAGTAGAAGAATCATAAAATTTTCTCGCGAATCGTCAAGGATTATTTTGGGCTCGTCGGACGAGAAGGGCGACCACGGTCAGCGTTTTCAGGACCACCACGGGCAAGAGGCGATCCTCGACCGGCTGGAGAGCTGGTACGAGAGGAGAATTGAGCATTCTGATTTGGTGGTAAGAGGCCTGGTTCGCCTGCTGGAGAGCCATTTGCACCGCCTGGAGAAGATTTAGGATCAAAGGTTGACATGCCGGTCATTTGCACACCAAGAGGCATTTGGTTAGTCATCTGGGGAGATGCGACACCCATGCCCATGCCCATACCCATACCCATCATCGGCATACCCATCATAGACATCCGAGGGTCGTATCCACCCATCCCAACACCCATAGCTGGGTTCATCCCAGTGCCCATACCAGCATTCACATTACCCATACCAGCATTCATACCTCCCATTCCAGGATTCACTGCATTTACCTGCGATGGAGCTCCTCCTCCATTACCACCTTCACCTCCGACCTGAGAACCCGCAACAGAAAACGCCATCATAGCCTGGTGGTACACCTGAGCAGCCTGTTGGGCAGCGAACATATGCTGGGGGTTGAAGCCGCCCATCATGCCAGGGTATCCCATCTGGCCGGCCATCATCGGGTTGAACGGGGCCATTCCACCACCCGTCATCATAGGATTCATCCCCCCAGCCATCATGGGGTTCATTCCATTGCCCGTCATCATTGGGTTCATCCCCATCATGGGATTCATCCCCATCATCATCGGGTTAAAGCCAAATTGACCACCATACATCGACCCCCCTTGTTGCATTTGGTCCAGCTGCTGGCGTTGGTGATCGTCAAACCGACGCTGTCGCTCTTCAGCGAGTCGCTTTTCACGCTCTCGTTCTGTCAGTGCTGCACCCACACCTCCTTCGCGTTTCCTCTCTCGTTCATGGGCAGTAATCGCACCAAGCAGGCCAGTTTGAGGAGGAGGGGGTTTGTTTGGAACGTTGATGAGCGAAGCACCGCTCTCGCGAGCAAGCTCTTCCTGCCTGCGCGCGGAACGATCTTCTTTATCTTGCAGTCCGGCAGAAAGAAGACCCTGGGGTGTAAAGGCCTTGGTCATAGTTTCCGAAGGCTCCAGTTGGACAAAAGTATCCCGACCATTATTGGCAGGTTGATCAGGTTGAGGTGCGCGTCCCGGAGTACGACCAGGATCCAAGACTTGACTCCAAACTTGACGAGAAGGCCCAGGTTGAGGGAACTCGGCTTGAGTTCGGATTGGTGTCCCGTCCTCGTATTGGGTTCGTCTATATTGATCGGTGTGCTCAGTGGCTTGTCGGCGAGGCATCGGCTGAGCCTGATGGAAATCGCCTGCTGTAAATAAATTCATTAATGGGAATGACAAAATGGCACTATGTTTATGACACGTACTTTGACCACGGGTTGGGGGAATCTGAGGCAAATTTCTAGCAGGCCGGAGATGGGACGGAGTGGGAGGAACGTCCTGGTTATAGTCGTTGGGCCCAGTTTGCATCGTCTGGATTTGAGGCCGCACAGCGTGATTGGAAGAAGAGGACGCGCTCTGCAATCCACGAGCCATGGGTTTCTGTCCATCCGAATCCATGTCGTCGTCATCGTCTTCTTCCTCCTCTTCCTCTTCCTCTTCTTCTTCACTGCTCTCCCACGCATCAGGATTCTTCATCTTGCGCTTCCCATTAGCCCGACCAGGTCTATGTGTCGCAGCGTGAGCCGCAGCCTGTTGAGCCTGAGCCTTAAGTTTGCGTTCGGCAGCCTTGTTCGTAGGAGCGAAGGTCGACTTGTAGGGCACAGCATCTCCGGTCGCGGGCCCAGGTTGTTGTGGTGACGAGCCCGACGCGCGTTCGGTACGTTGGACGTTAAGAGGCTCAATCTTTGGGCTAAGAGGGGGGGCAGTCGACGACTCCGCTACAGTGTCTGCATCTTCCGTACGATCCAGGTACGTCAGGGCAGCATACGCCTCTCCAGTGGGGTCGTCGTAGGCCAGTTCAGACAGCTGTCTCCTGCGGATAGAAGGCATACTTTCGTCTGTCTCGGTGAGTGTTTGAGATGAGATGCTTTCTGCACCGTTATAAAGTCTCGTTGTCGCGGACTGGGCCCGTGCACCTGATGGTTTACGTCCCAGACCAGATCGTGTCGGACTTAGCCGATCGACGGGCATGGTCCCTGACGCCATTACCGTGGGTGGGGAATGCTCATTCGTCGCTGTAATATCAATGCCGGTGTAAGCGTTGGTCCCGTTGAAAGTCACTGCGGTGCTACGCTGACGTGGAAGTTTGGCATCCACATTCTTCGTACTAGTAGACCCTTTATTATTCGGCCGGGCATCTGATTCGTCAGGCGACGTTTCATCATCGTCAGGGCGTGGCTGCATGCTTCGTTGCAGATGAGTACCACTTCCACTTGCTACAGGTTCAGACTGCTGCATGTAATAGAGGGCACCGGCCTCATTGATAAAGTCGTTAGGCTCGTCTGTAGGCGAAGATCGCGCGGTGTCAGACTTTGGAGGTTGCGACCGCAGGTTTACATTCGCCGGCTCCTTGCTTCCGCTGGGTAAATTTGGCAAAGTTGCCTTTTGATCAATATCACTGACAGGCTCTAAAGATGTGACATCTGCCGCCGATTTAGTTGATGTGCTATCTTGTGTTTTAGAACGCGCTTCTTCGAGTAGGAAATTTGGGTAAGGCTGAGCAGAACCAGGCCCCAAGGGTGCGGATGGCGGCTTCGGATAAACTGAAGCAGCGGCCAACGGCGATACAGAAAGACTTGTTGGTGGACTGTGAGTGTCGAAGGATGTGCTATCTTGCACCTTGGGGGATTCAAGGGATGCAGAGGTCGCAATGGAGGTCGATGAAATGCCCTGATTCATACTGTTTATCGAAGATTGCGTTCCAAGCCCAGCACTGCTGATCGTGGTCATTGTCGAACTAGCATCCATCACAGGTCCGTTCTGCGGGTGAGCCAGTATAGTATTAGAACTGGTGGTATTAGAACTGGTGGGTGGCGGACTATGTGATATTGGTTTATCCAAAATCGGAACGGAAGTGGAGGTGGAACTTCCTGCCGCAGATGTGGGCACGAATGATGTAGCGTTTGGATTAGAAGGTCCTGGAATAGCAGGTCCAGCACCAGATTGTCCAGAAGGCGAATTTCCTGGTTGTTGCTGTTCGCCATTCGGAGAAGTCGCGCTCTGGTAAGAAGCGTTGTTAGGAATCAACATTGCAGGACCGTCCATTGAAAGTGTTCGACCATGCGTCATGACGCTGCTCCTCTCTGTGATGGGCGTCAGAGGTCTATCGTGGGAAGGAATTGCACGCGCAGAGGAGTTGTTCCCGAAACTCATGGGTGGCAATTGCGGCCCACGAGAAGGCCCCAACCCATCCTGCTGAGGAGCGGAACTGGTCTGGCTTGTACCCGCAATTGGAGGTAGAACCGGTGGGGATTCTGTCATGCCCCTTGGTGGTGAGCGAGGTTGGACGACTTGAACAGCGGGTTTCAGATGTGTTTGCAAAAGGTTTTTCATCGTGGAACGTATAATTGAGGTGCGATCGTCGCGAGGATCCATGCCTTCCACAATCTCTCGTTCGAGGAAGAGGTTCTATAACGCCGTTAATATCAAAGAGAAAAGAAAATAAAAAGGGACTAACATCCTTCTGAGGACCCACTGGATAGCCAAACATCAAAGAAATAGGGTCCCGAGGGTCCCAGGTCCAGGCCCCAGGACGTCCATAAAGTTCAAAAGCATCATGAAGTGCTAAAGAAATATCAGACAAACCAAATCCATCCAGAAATGAAATTCATAATTACCAACAACCCACTTCAACATCTCAGCTGCCTGCCCAACGTTGTTTTCTAGTTCTGGCATGATCAAAACCCATCCTTCTCTCATTTTAAAGCCAGCAGCCATATCATCATCTCCAAACGTCCCTTCCACCTTCAACAGTGTGCTCCGATTGATAAGTTCTGGTCGCTCCGGATACACCCCGAAGGCTTGAGTAACTCCGTAGACCGTCAAGAGGGGCTTTTTGCGATCTTTGGGCTTCGGCGACGTGAACATTGATATCAAGGATTTCGCAGGGAGGGGGTTTGAGTCACTTGTCTCTCTAGAGAAGAGGTTTGACATCCTATTCTTCTTCATTGTTGCTTGAGCGGCAGCGGCAGCGGGCCCTGCACCGTCGCCCTCTACCCTCGATCCTTCTTGCACCACCAACCAAACGCGCTTCCAGTCTGTCTGACCCGCGACACGAATCCTGGCCCAACCTTCCATCTTTCCTCGAACAAGAGTTGTCGGAATATCTCGAGCTTGAAAATGATGAAGGTTGGTGAATGATCAAAGTTAAGGTGCGTACGAAATAGACACACCATTGAGAGTGATCCGAATCAAGTGAGCTGTGTAAATCTCCTCAAGCTTTGACTTCTCCCAAGCAGCTAATCGTAGAGCGGCAGCCCAAGAAATCAGAGCGGCGGTCGTGGGACATGAGAATAAGAGAAGGTTTGACCCTGCGGTGTTAAGCGTAATGACGTTGGTATAGCGTTTTGAGGGGGCGGTCGGCGTGGCGGGAACCGTGACAGAACCCAAAACCTGAATGAACTGACAAAATAGAAAATACGAATTAAAGAACATGAAAGGGAGTGAACGAATAAACTACTAACCGCATCCGTTACATTGATGTAAGAAGGAGGGACTTCTCGCCCTTGTTTGCTAGCTTCTTGGATCTCTTTCATATCCCAAACACTCAAAGTCGTACCACCCAATTGCGCCCAAACCTCTATCCAACCTTCGTCTTTGTGGGGTTTCTGACCATCAGGTTGTCGTTCGAATCGGCGAACGAGAGGCCCGGAGAAGTAAATTTTGTGGGCGTGGGCGACGGTGAGTTGCACCACAGAGCGAATCTCAGGATGCAAAGAGGTTGGTGCTGGGGGTTGAGGAACACCGTTGACTGAGGGAGAGCGTGTTACAGGCCCTTGTTGTGATCCATTCGGTGTACTGTTCATACTCGATTGCTGTGGCTGTGGCTGGGGTCGGGGTTGTGGTGGGGTTTGTGGCTGCTGCTGTTGCAAAGGCTGCTCCGATGGTGGTAAGGGTGGTAAAGGCTGTTGATTGATGAACTGCTGTGGGGCGAGCTGCTGCTGAGGCGCAGCCTGTGGTTGACTGGCAGGAATTTTTTGCAAAAGAGGTTGTCCCTGACCAATTGGTTGCCGCGGAATCGGGGCGAGAGTATTCGACGACGGGGGCAAATATTGTTGCTGGCGCATGTTGCCTGGACCACCCGTAGACTGGGCCCGTTGGTGCTGGTTATCAGCTGGTTGCTTGTTTGTACGAAACCCAAAGAATGAGGGCGTGCGAGAATGCGCCATGTCTGGCGATGATTGGGAAGATGTGCCTTGTGTGGTTGGCGGCGGCTGATTTCCTGCTGGTGATTGATTCTGAACACGCTGCCGCTGGTTTCCCTGAGCACGCAGTTGTTGGAACCTGGGAGGCGGAACGTAGCCGTTTCTTGATTCCCAGTGGAGAGTAGCAGGCTGAGGAGAAGAAGTCATGCGGACGGTGACTTTTGAGATGCAGTAAAAACGTTTATCAGTTGGGAACTACTCCGCAAACCACAACACGTGGCAAATCAACCCCCTGAAGCTTTGAAGCTTGAAGTTTCATTATCACGCCCAAGAACTATTTAAATAAACCTTTCCTTCAATTCTAAAGCACTATTCAGTCGACCGATGGTTCATCCGCAAAGGTTCCTACATCTGGGATCACGACCATAATAAGAACACGCATCAATGTCGAGATCTAAAAATACACCCCCATATGCTTGTAAAAATTTGTATCTTATGTAGGTGCGTGAACAGGAGTTGTCGCTTTTTTACTTCAATTGTTACCACTAAATTATGTTCCAATGAAATTTCCAGATGTTGCAGCCGTTCACGGCGATGGCTACAGTATATGAGTCAATTTTGCGGAGGCTGTGGTTCACAGCCTCTGGATAATCGATGGTGTGCGGGAAGCGCCTCTTCACACCATCTGTCATTGGGGAATGACTTTCAGTCGGTCAAAAATTCGCTGGAACGCAGCTGTTGGGACTAATCCTGAAATGTACCCTCGGCGCCAAATGTTCAATCAATGCCGTAACTGCAGCGCGCTGTTACACAGACACTCGTAGATGGATGCAGAGGCGCGACGCTCGACATAGGCCAAATGGCTCACGAGCATAATGGGGATCAAAAAAACCTCTTGCACAGTGTTTAACCAGAGCATCCACACCGCCATCATGGGTATAACATATAAGTCGAGTATGGCTCTAAAATAAATGACATCAGGGTACGAGAGACCACTACCACACCTCAAAAGACAACGAAAGAGTCTAGAAGAGGAAAGAAGGTCCAACGTCAGCTCCAGGTTTTGTTGGGCGTCATGAATGAGAATGGGGTACTGACAACTGCGAACCATCCTTGTCCACTGGCAACGTTGAAGGCTGCGATATCACCAGTGGCTGCGACTCTAACTCCATCGGAAACCAGGTAGTAGCATGGGAGGCTGCGGGTCGACACACCATTGGTCAAGGGAAAAATTTCCAACCAACGATCTCTTACTTCCGTCTGGGTTTATCCATTGCGCAGTCATCCTTCCCGTGAGGTAGTTGATTGTCCACTGCACAAAAATTAAATGAACATTCCATTCCGGATAGATGAGTAGTACGACCCACAATATCGGTCTTTCCACCTTTCAGAGGGTCATTGTCGGGGTTTCCGAGGTTGGGTAGGTATGCAGGTGTGGCTCCCGGGACAGCTTTGTCGAGGGGCTTCAATGGTTAAATCAACCACAAGGATTCCAAGGAGACTCACTTCCTGGCGGTGCGATTCCCGTAAGCAATAGGCCGCTATCCGAATCACGATCATCAAAAAACTCAGAAATACATTTCGGAAAAGAAATATACTTGGAGAGGCCGAGACCCAAAGCAAGCCCGTTCATTGCACGAGGCCAAGGTAGGGGTAGTCGGGCTACACAAGGTGCAAAACAGCTAGTCACATATACACAAGTCACTGAAGAGGGGATCTAGGCGTACATTCCAACCGGATACTAGGACGCGGCGTTCAGTACGAGTGTCCCAAAGCAGGTCGATGGCCGTGGAAAGGATGGTGCTGCCTGCGACGGACAAGGAAAGTCCAGAATCTCCGAGAACGAGATTTCTCAGGGAGACCCAGTTTCAAGACTGGACACAGCCAACCCAACTTCGATGTCGATAAGTGGAGTGTCGGAGACTTGACGGCGTACAGCGGTGGCTAGCAATTAAAAGTACGATGTAAATAACGCGTCGGGGGAGCAACGGATACGTTTTAACTAACTTCTGCGTGTTGGGCGGCGGTGGGTTAGTGAGTGGGCGTAAGCAGCAGCTTCGGTAAGTTGCTCATTTTGTGTTGGGGTTCCTGTTAGGCCGAAGCGTCGGATCTGCATCACTTGGGTATCTGCATGAGGGGTCACGTTAACCCCAAAGGCAGTTAGAGTCACAATGAGCGACGAGATTAAGATGGAGTATCGCATTGCTATGACAGGTGGTAGCTGAAAAAGAGCGTGGGGTAAGGCGACTCGAAAGTAGAAGAGGGCTGGGATAGAGTCGAAAAAAAATCAAAACCGTTTAATATAAATGAGCCTCAGTAGCCACCGAACATAACTCTTGGAAACCTAACATAACTCCTGGAAAATCGAAGTGTATTCATTATTAGCCATAGTCCAATGGGAGCGTTCCTGATGCCTTAAGAATGGCGTGCACGTCCTAGCAGAAACCCCCGAATGAAGCCAATTGGGGAAGCCGACACATTTCTGAATGTCGCTCCAACGCAGCGCCGCATGAATGGATCGAGCCGGCAAGAGTCACGAAGCCAAGCATGAGTAGCTGGAGGGGACGTGCCGCATCCACGTACAATAATTGCCATGACACCAAGTGGAATTCACAAGAATGAAAGCCTGCCTCCAGGAGGAGTTCCAGGGGATTTCGGAATCGTGAAGCAATCGCTGGTTGCCAATCTGTTGCTCATCGAGCAGAACTATGCTCGCAAGATGCCCGTACCATCCACAGTATGAGTTGCTTAATCGAGCCTAGAGTACATCCCAGTTCTAAGAAACTCCGTTAGTGGAGCCAAAAAATATATCCCGAACAGTCCCAAATTTGAAATGCTTAGAAGCGAAGCGCTGGCAATTCAGAGACCGAAATCAATCATGCCAGTCAACAGGTTATGCACGGTGCTGCCACCTGGCAAAAAATTAGCCGGCATGCCAGAGGAATGGAAGCGCTCGCCAAGAGGCGGGCCCACAACACCACTAGAGGAAAAGCAACACTTGAGCAACACGTAACTCGTAACTTGG
>Ga0307517_10008446_pt1 | contig 14776 bp, 8 predicted proteins | sample 23_EM_MG_FD_194515 | JGI IMG/M metagenome (GOLD analysis project Ga0307517, IMG submission 194515) | Populus trichocarpa ectomycorrhiza microbial communities from riparian zone in the Pacific Northwest, United States - 23_EM | ecosystem: Host-associated > Plants > Roots > Unclassified | place... | reverse complement strand
TTGGCTCTTTATAAATGGGTCATACCTAGTAATATTTGACCTCATTTTTTTTAATTATGATTTTATTTTATGTTTTTTCTAAAAATATTTTAAATTTATATTTAAATTAATATCACTTCTCTATGATTTTTTTTGTTTTTGTATTTACTCTTTTTTAAATAGTGGTTGGTTTTTTAATTATTTTGTATGTATTTAATTTTTGGCAAGGTTATTCTAATTCATCTATAATTTTTTTATGTTTTATATATTAAAATTTATTTTTAAAAATTAAAAATATTTGTTTTTTTAATAGTATTTCTAAATAAGTGAAATTTTACGAGATATTTTTTCTCTTTTGATTTTATTAAATCAATTTTATTTGTGTGTCTATTTCTACTATCATTTGATTAAATAAAAAATTGATTTTAATTAACACAATCATTGAACACAATCGGGTAAATAGCCCGTGTTGCGATATCAAATATTTTTATTTACGTTCTCCTCTCAACTTTTCCATATACATATTTAGTTATCATTAATGATTTTTTTTCATTTATTGACACAGGCGATTCTCAATTTTTTAATTAGATATGTGTATAAATGTTTCAATTTACATTTAATATTTTTTATATAAAAAAACATGTTGAAAAAAAACCTACATGTTTAAGTTTTTGTTAGAAAAAAAATATTCATACCATAACTGAGCTTGAAATAGTTAGTATCCACTAGATTTAATGTACAAAAGAGCATAATATAAAAGAAAATATGTGGAGCTCCTTAAGAATTTGAAACTAAAATGAGCAAAGAATTAGAATTAAAGTAGTACACAGGGTATGATTATATATTTGTAGAAATAATAGGCAAGTTTCATAATTATACCTTTTCTCCATGTTTTAGCTGAACTAATAATGATCAAATTAATTAATAAATGCAACTCAAGAGAAAGGAGACAAAAATGGTGATGTGGGATTTTCATTGATAGAAATACTAAAATTAAAGCTATGGGCTAGGTTTTTTTGAACCCAAAATAGTGACCATGGGCTTTTATTTTAACAGAACATAATTAGCCTGGATTGTTTATAATATGTTTGGGCTTGATGGGTGGGCTTGGCCCTCTACTGCCAGCGAGGTCCAACTTCAGCAGGCTCTTGGGCACCCAGTTCGGGCCGGGTCTTCCTTGAATGTTAATGTCCACGACAGCCGAGAAGGAAATGGGAAGCCCATCCCATATTTTTGTAGGATTTTTTCCCCCTTCAAGAGAATACTTTTCTAAGAATTTGAATGTCTTGTGCGGGAAAACTACGAATTTTTGAGGTGGGTGGAAGGATGTGCTTGAAAATGTGGTATATTTTTTTAAATTTTAGATTTTTTTTTAAATAAATTTTTTTTATATATTTTTAGATTGTTTTGATGTGTTGATGTCAAAAATAACTTTTTTTAAAAAATAAATTTTATTTTAATGTATTTTTAAGTAAAACACACTTTAAATCGTCACCGCTATCACAATCTCAAATACATCCGAAATGTGGTTGCGGTTGTTTTTCAAAATGTTTTTGCTTGAAAATATATTAAAATAATATATTTTTTTAATTATAATTAAAAATGAAGTATATACACAAATTAAGATATTCAATATTCAATGTGGTACGTAATTGTATTTTGTAAGAAGAGTAATAATTAAAACTTAATTGAAACAAATTAATTTGCATGTATAAATCTTCATTTTCCTATTAATACTTTTACTTTTTTTTTAAAAAAAAAACCCAACTTTTTGCTTGATATCATTTATTTCTTAAAAATCAAAAGCAATAACAACACTATCAAAAACGTTTTAGACAATTTAAAATAAATATAAAAATATATCTTTCTAAATTCTAAATTAAAATCTTAAAATATAAAAACTCAACCAGAAATAAGTTAAAGAACGTATTTATACTACTCGGTCTAAATTTCATTGAAAAAGAAAAAAAGAAAATAAATAGTTATAAAGTTAATATAAAATCTAACTAATATTAGTATTGTTAAACAAAATAAAAAAAAACTAATAAAAATATTTATTTTTTAAAAGAAACTAATGCAACTGATGCTAGGAACAAGAGATTAAATTTATCCTTCCCTTTCTATTGATGACCCGTCGACTACAACAAGCAACCCACTCCCCCGGCAGCTTATGTTCCTCCTCCTCAAACCTTTGTAAACGTTAGCGTCAAATTCCGGCAAAAATCTCCTTCGTGGGCCACTCAACACAATCTTTTTGTTGCACTCCGATCCGGCAACGGCCAGGAGAAGAGATTTCCGGTTAAGAACACCAGAGAGGAAGATATTGCCTATCATTTTGCCTATGCTTAATCCCGGACAAGAGATAGAATCTTCCAATAACATGCTGCAATCTTATTAAAAACAGATAATAACGTGGTGCGATCTGCTACACAGGTGGGATGTTTCCGGATAGTTGTTTTTTTAATTTATTAACATAATAAAATAATATTTTTTATTTTTAAAAATTATTTAAAACAAAAAACTCAATTTTTTTTTAAAAAACAACATTTAAAACACAATCGGATCAGAGTCGGAATAGACTCCTGGCCTCCCAGTTTTTTAAATGTTTTATTGTTGAAAAATCTCTGTCACTGTGAGTATTCCTAGAAAGAAAGAGAGAGAGAGAAAGCTCCTCTGTTTTGTCTGCCAAAAACCCAAAGGACAATCCCCCTTCCCTAAATCCGTGAAACCAGGTCGTAGAACAGGACAATATGCTTTTAAGTAGATACCCAAGACAAGACAAAACAAAATAAACCTCCCACTGACAGAACCCTAAGCCAAACCCTAAAATCCCTCTTCTTAGGGCAAAACCCCATTTAACAATACAGCATCCTTCGCCTTCCCGCCTCCCCTGACTATCCCACACAAGAATATATGCAGACAGAGGCAGATAGACGGACAGGAACAGACATGATATTTACTCAAAGGAGAAGGAAGTGAGCTCAAATGCTTGTTAGGAGGGATGCAGAAGTTACTACAAAGAAACCCCTCAAGCCCCCTCCTCTGTACTTCTGTTTCTACTAATTATTTTCTCTTTAAAAACAAAAACTATTCCTATATTTCTCTTTCGATGCCAGCTGCTACTTATTTTTACAGTAATAGCTCCTCTTTAGCTGCCTCTTTAGCTAAAAAACTCACTCTCGCACCCGCACTGCCCTCCCGCTTCTATTCAACGACTGCCTGCAGTGCTTCCCGTTGCGCTGTTGGGCTTATAACAAATACCCCAACCAGGTCATGGGTGGTGGCACGGCCGGCGTGGTATTGCACAGTGGCGGGTGGGCAGGAAGGGTCTGTTGTGACTGCTGCGGCTTTGGCGGCTGGTGAAGGTGTGCGGAGTAGTGGGGATGGAGATGAGGAAGGAAAAGGTGAAAAGATTGAAAAGGGTGCGGAGGAAAAGGCCGCGAGGTTGAGTAGGAGGCAGAAGGGGACGGGTGGTGATATGGAGGGGAATGCTGATTTGTTGATAATTCCTGGTGTAGGGCCGAAGAATTTGAGGAAATTGGTGGAGAAAGGGTTTACAGGAATGGCTGAGCTTAAGCAGTTTTATAAGGATAAGGTAATGGTCATTGTTTTCGTTATTTTTAAATTTTGGTGTTATTTTTCTGTAGGTTTTTTTTCCTGATTTGGAGTTTGTTTGCTGTGTATGAAGTATTGGTTTGATGGGTTTTAGGTTTAGATTTAGGAGAGTTGAAATGGGGTTTTGGTTTTGTTTATGCGAACCAGCTCCTTTTGGTGCTGATGATTTTGCTAAATGCCAGTAGTTTTAGAATTTTGTAACTATAGGAATGCAAGATTCATTATAATCATGTCCTAATTGGACGCAATGATTGTCATTGGTACCAAGTTCTTACAGACATGGAGTTGAGCAAACATCTTAAGAGATTAAATTTCACTTCGTGTTTTGATGAGAACAGAGGAATCACTTCTATAGATGTAATTGTTTGGTCCAGTTAGCTTTATACTGTTGTAAAACTGCAATTCAATATTTGTTAAAGGTGATCTCTTATGCCGGTCTAAATTGGGCTTACTGATTGCATGTGATTTCCAGACTTCTATGGTCGCGGATTCAAATAAATAGTTCAATAGAGCAAGTATAATTCGATGTTTAATGGTGAATGGAGGAAATTTCATTCAAAGGTTGGACATAGTCCATCTCTCTCTCTCTGACTGTATACTAAGTTACCAACAGGAATTCTGGGTTACTTGTTGCAGTTTCTTGGAAAATCCAGCGAGACAATGGTTGAGTATTTACAGAGTTCTGTGGGAATTATTCACAAAAATCATGCTGAGAGCATAACAACTTTCATCAAAGAGAGCGTGGATGAAGAGTTAAAGGATTTGAATTCTGATGCAAGGCCCAAACCTAAGAAGCGACTCACGTTTTGTGTTGAGGGAAATATCAGTGTTGGAAAGACAACATTTCTTAAGAGAATAGTTAGTGATACAATTGAGCTACGAGATCTTGTTGAGGTGGTGCCTGAACCCATTGATAAGTGGCAGGATGTTGGGCCTGACCACTTTAATATACTTGATGCTTTCTATGCTGACCCATCAAGGTATGCCTATACCTTCCAGAATTATGTCTTTGTGACAAGGGTTATGCAGGAAAGAGAATCATCTGGTGGGCTGAAGCCACTCAGGTTGATGGAAAGAAGTGTCTTCAGCGACAGAATGGTAAGCATCCTTTGAATCATGGTTTTAAAGTTGACAAATAGTTATATTAGTTAATGTAATTCATTTTTACCAGAAGGGCCAAAGCATACTGATTGGCTGTTCTCTTACATCCCTAATGATTGGATTAAAGGACTTTGGATTTTTGTTCAAGTTTGATTATGATCAAACATGGATTCAAAACCTTGCAGTTCTTTCTCATTTGGTTGATCCCATGCGAGAGGAACAAAAACCTGATTTAAGCGTTCAAGGCTGATAAATTTTAATCTCACTCTTACTTGATAAAGGTCTTCGTACGAGCTGTGCATGAAGCAAAGTGGATGAATGAGATGGAGATCAGCATTTATGACTCCTGGTTTGATCCAGTTGTCTCAGTTTTGCCTGGGCTTATTCCTGATGCTTTCATCTACCTTAGAGCAAGTCCTGATACTTGCCACAAGAGAATGATGCATAGGAAAAGAACTGAGGAAGGTGGAGTCAGCCTAGATTATCTTCGTGACTTGCATGACAAGCATGAGAGCTGGCTTTTCCCATTTGAAAGTGGTAATCATGGGGTACTTTCTGTGAGTAAGCTACCTTTAAATTTGGATAATGCCCTACATCCTGATATAAGAGACAGGGTGTTCTATTTGGAAGGTGATCATATGCACTCAAGTATTCAAAAGGTATCAAACGCGTACCCTTTTCTATGAAATTCACATGATTGAAAAGAAAAACTGGCTTACTTCGCTTTTGTTCTGAGCAGGTCCCTGCTTTGATTCTTGACTGTGAAGCCAACATTGACTTCAGCAGGGATGTTGAAGCCAAGGAGAAGTAAGATAGCCATCATTTTACTTAAATCTCTCATCTTAAGAGCAGAAATATAATTTTATTTTGTTTTAAAATGGTCACCCTTGCCGTAATACATACGATGTTTTAGATAGAGAATAAGAATTTATTAATAGGAACAATGTTGAATTAAAAGGAGGAGAATAGGCATCCTCTCTAATGTAGAAAATGCCAGAAAAACCTTTTAAAATGGCATCCACCAATGTAGAAACAATAATGAAACAACTTAGAAGGGCAATGGATAAAATAATATATCTTACCCCGCAAAATTGCATTGAAAAGAGAGTTAGCTCCAATTAACGAACTCCAGATAACTTCAAGTTGTGGCTTGCTACCACTAAGCTTTAAGTTACAGTCCTTCTCTGTAAGAATACAGCAAACACAAGTCTTCCCATGTACTTTCAGTTTCTTGGCCAATCTTTTGAAGCTGGCTGTATCATTATATCTCCCTAATTGGTGGCTGCACTAGCATAAATCCAATTTATTTGTTATTTGGTGTTAAATTGCTGTGTGCGAACAGTCATATTACCAAATTTAGTATGTTTAAGTTTTTATTTTTAATTTTAATTGAGGAGTCTGATACAGAGGGCCTGTCTGTGTGCTGCGCAGGAGCAGGAATTTTAAGTTTATTGTACAACCATGTCTCTCATATGTCAAGTCTTAAAAAAAAAAAAATGGTACGAACATGCTGACTGACATTGCACTCAATGTTGCACTCTACAGCTAGCGAATGAAAAAAAAACACAAACACACACACTATGACTCTCTTGTGCTTGTACGAAAACAAAAGCGAAGACATGTTGAATTCATGAGTGGAATATTGATGAGAAGTTTATCATTGTAGTTATTGTTATAATTAGAATTATATTGCTGCCTCCTGGTCTGTAGCCCCATTTGAAAAGTGTAGTAGGCATGTACCACCAACTTGAATGAGTTCTGCAATCAGTGAGGAAAATCAAAATGCTCTTGTTTCCTGGCATGGAAGGTTTATTAAATTATTAGTGGTTATGCTGAAAATTCTTATACACGCTTGATTCTTAAAGCCCCATATGCTGTTGGACTAATTTGGTTAATGATGTTCTTTGTGAAGCTATGCGCGCCAAGTTGCAGAGTTTTTCAAACATGTGAAGAAAATGAAGGAAGTTCCATCTACAAAGGGTGACGGTGGTGTTAACCAGCGAAAGGTCGTACTACCTCATGAAGGTGGATTGCTTTTACCAAACGGAGCACACTTCCCCGAGTCTGCTCTCAAATCCTTAGATTTTACTCGGGCAATGTCATTCATGTCTGGCCAGTGATTGTCTGTCTGGCCCTGGTTTTCTTGACCCCAGGATCACGTAAAGAGGTACCTGCGTGTTTGTCTGACATGTCTCTGGATGATGTGACTAGTTTCTTTGTGGATGTAAAAATGGTTTTAACACTTAGGATTTAGAGATGTAGAGATGGTTGTATGATTGTTGAATGCTTTGGTAATCCAATGTTTGGTTGCTTTAGGCTTGAAGCTTTATTCTTTACGAAATATAAGGTATGCTTGGTTATTCTTCTAGGATAGAAGAAGTATAGATGGTAGAGATAAAAATATATTTAGTTGAAGAAAAAAATATATTAATTTTAAAGGGAATTTATTTTTAAAACATGAGGTACAAATAAGATATATTTCTGGAGAGATTATTTATTATTTCTAAAATATCATTGTAAATTTTTTTTTAATTCTTAAATTATTTAATTAAATATATAATAATAAAAATGATTATTATCATAGTTTTAAAATTCAATTTAAAGATGATCTTAGGAAAAAGCTTAGGTTAAAGGTCGAGGCTTGAGTCATGGGTCGGGTTGACTCGAGTTCATGTAAAAATAAAAATGATTATTATTATATTTTTAAAATATAATTCGGGAGTCGATATGAGAAAACTTGAGTCACGAGTGAGGTTGAGAAGTGATTATTATTATTGTTTTAAAAACCAACTTGGAGGTTAACTTAGGGCAAGTCTCGAGTCGCATATCAGGAGGGTCGATTCGGGTTGACCCAGCTTAACATAAGAATAAAATTAATTATTATCATTGTTTTAAAGCTTAATTAGAGAGTCAATTTGATATAAGGTTCAGGTCGTAGGTCAAGAAGGTTGACCTGTTTTTTTTTTTTAAATAATCAAAGCAGCCTTGTTTTGACTATTTTTTTATAAAAAAATTCAACATGTTTTTGATTCATGTTTTATCCTGGTTAACTTGAGTTTTTAACCAGGTTAGGTTAAGTCAATTCTTCTTTTATTTTTTTAAACTCGGACTAATTCAATCCTCAAGTTGGCTAGGTTTCTGGATCAACCTACCAAAATAGTACTGATTTTATAACTAGAGTTATTATAATATTATTAATTTTAATACTTGCTGAAGTATTATTTTTTAAAATATGTAATTTTAATAATAATACTTATTAAAGATAAAATAAACTTTTTTATTTTTTATTTTATCTTATTCATCATAATCTAATAAAATATAAAGATAATCACAGTAACTCGTACATTATTATTTAATATAATTATATCTCTATTTTTATTGTATTATTTCTTTTGTTTTTATTGTTTTTGTCTTTTTTTTAGAACAGTAACCTAATGCTTTATAAAAAATAAAGATTAAAAAAAACACGAGATACAGTATATCATTGATGAGAAAATCAAATACATGTAAATTGCAAAGCACAGTACGATGTCCAATCTACCATTGCAACATCTCTATTACAGAACAATACATCTCAATTACGAAAGAATATAATACATCTCGATTTCAACTTTCTGAATCTAGCAACGACGGATTAACCCTTTAGCACACCACCTACACCCGCCACTTTTTAACACACCCGCCACCTCAGAAGCCAAATGAACCGCCAATCCTATTCCTATACAGCCGAGCAAACACAGCAACTTCCTCCCAGAATAGTTGACATGAGCATGAAACTCCCTGTCAATATCTTTGCCATCCATTAACGAACAAGGGAAAAAAAAGGTTGAAGAAGGGAACATAACTAAACACTTAAAGCACTTGAAATCCAGATCAGAACCGAGAAAGGATAGATATGAAAAGACCCTAAGCTCCGAGTGAGTGGAGGGATAAGAAGGGCGGGGAGGGGGGAGCCACTCCCATAAAGATAGACGGACCTCGGAAAAGTAGGACTAAAGCCTCAAATGAAGAGAATCAAGATGCAAGGATCGGAAGACTAGAGCCTCCGATGAACTCCACAAGAGGGAGAGAGAAGGGGAATCTAGAGAGTTGCATAACTTCCTAGCTAGCTCGTAACAGACAATTCAGGCTCTTCAGGAGCTTGCCATTTGCAAAAGGAACGTGACATTTTTATTTATTTATTTTTTGCGTCAAAGATAGAGCCTGCCTGCATCTCACAATATGTATGTCTTCATCGATCTATCCATCTATATTTTAATCTGGAGCTTTTTTAATATGAAAAATCATATTGCTTCTCCTTCCCTTTGTCATTCTTTAGTCTGCTCAGCAATCTATGAACATGCGAATAACAGACATATATATCATATTAAACCTATGCAAACATGCTGGTAAGCCTAAGTGGCTGACAGATTTGGTCTTCGGGAAAATTAATCTAAAACAGACAGGATGCCGTGATCCTCGGTTTCCTGAAGACAATCAGAGCATAGATTTTTCAATTTCATGTGACCAGTCGCGCGTTCAAGATGCCAAAGTGTTTACACAAGCATATTTATTTTGGATAATAATCGAGACATATTTAGTTCTAACGAAGCCAGCCTCTCTCTTCAAATTGAATTTTGTGTCATCCTATTTCTTGCATGAACATTAATTTATTCATTTATAATAAGAAAAGAAATATTTAATTAATTAAATTAGTAAATTCAAACCTAAAATTAGTAAATATTTATTTTGAATTTACTAATTTAATTAATTAAATATTTCTTTTCTTATTAGTAATTTCGTTTATTATCCAGACAAACAAGAATGGCAGGAAAATGTGGTTAGAGTAATAATTATATTCATAGCGATTAGGCGTAAATTGATAAAGACCATGCCTTCACGTACGAAAAGGAACACTTTGGTACCTCTAATTTTAGGTTCATTTTATCACTTTCCTGTATTTTTAATATTTTTCATAACAATCCTATTTTTCGTAAGTTTCAATGTAACCCATGGTATTTCAATAATAGTCATGATATCAATATCATAGTTTTCGGACGGGCTCGGTCCAAGATCCGGGTTCCGGGTTTTGACTGGGTCACTAGGTCGGCCGGATCAGATTTTTTTTATAAATCAAAATGACATTATTTTAGTAAAAAGAAACAAAAGTCAACGGGTTGCAACTGGATTTTTGGCCGGGTCTTGCCGGGTCAACCGAGTCACACCAGGTTTTTTCTTACCTTATTTTTTCTACAACTTGGTCTAATTTTAACCCCGAGTAGCTGGATTTCGGATCGACCCGTTAGACCGGGTTTTAAAACTATGATGAATTCCTCTGCAAGTCAACTCCTCCCATCCTTTTTTAAAAAATAAAAAATAAAATAAAAAGTTAACAAAAACAATGGGGTCCACCATAATGCTACAGAAGCTGCAAATTCTATATATATAGACAGACACACCTCTTACTATTTATTTTAATAATTACTGTCTTGCTTTTAGTTATTTTTTCTTTAACCTTTACTTAGTAGGAGTCATGAATGTTTTTGGGAATTAAATGGAGTTACTTTGATAATTGTGTTTGGAAATACATAGTAAAATAATAAATTTTAACCTTGAATAAAATTATTCAAAGTTTTATGCACAGGGAGAATTTTGTATTTTCATGTGTTGGTTAAACAATGAAATTACATCATTACCCATATTATTTCAATTTTTTAGCCTTGTATTTAGGGGTTTTGTGGTAATTTTATTTTAATATATTTGTTATTGTTAATTGATCTTGAGGGTATTTTTAGTTTTGTACAATTAAAAAAGCTATTGGTAAAGTACTCACCAACACATCAGTCAATCTGTTGATTTTGGACGGCGGTGCGGCTGACTTTAGTGATTGCTGGCACTAAGATATTATTTAAAAAAATAAAAATCCTTCTTCAAAAATAGGAAACGTGGTGAAATTGGGCCAAGAAATAGCCCAAGACAGCCCAAAAACCATCAACCCTAGAGCCAATCCATCATCATTCAATTTTTTAATGCAACCAACCGGTGGAATAGAAACCTGAAAAACAAAAGTGTGTGAGGAAGAGTTTTTGATCCATTTCTGTCAGGTAAAACCGCAAAAGAGATGGCGTTGAACAACGGTCTTAGATCCGCCTCCAAGCTATTCACTGCTTCCGAATCTCTTCTATCCAAGTCAGGTCAGTAACTCTCTTCTTTTCAACCACAAAGATCTTAATTGTAAGCCTTTTGATTATTTATCAAAAAAAAAAAAAAAATTCTGTTGTGGTCTGTTTTGGTTGATCAGAAAGTGAGGGAAAGTAGTGGGTAACTGGGATTTTATTGGTTTTGGGATTTTGGTCTTAGGATAGAAATGGAGGGTTATGTTCTTTTTGGATCTGATACTAGGTTTTTTGATGTTTTCATGTATATGACTGGTTTCTGGTGTTTTTTTTTAAAAAGTGAAATTGTGGGTTTTGTTTTATAATTTGTGAGAGGGTTAATGTTTACTGGGCATTGTTTATACATCATGGAAAAGACTAAAATTTGCAGCTGAAGTGTATTATTGTGCCTGCAAACTTGGATTAGCTATTCGTTTCTTGCCTTGTTTTTTGATTATTAGGTAATGTTCAATATACTGTGATAAGAGTCATTGCACATTTATTAGGATTATAATTGAGCTGTTTCGAATCTTTTTAGTCTGCAATGAAATGTAATGGCCAGTGTAAGGTAATATTTACTCTATGAAGTCGGCTATTGTCTGGGATCGAGGCTTGGTTATTGTTGTATGAAGACAAGCTATTTGGCAAGCTTTTTCTTACCCACGTGGACATAGTTTTGCTTTCAATGAAGATTATTATTTCCCCACTAGTAAGAGAGTATAATAATGATCATATGGGTGTAATATACACTGACAATCGTGTTGAATGATAAATGCATGTTGTTATGGAACCTTGGTTGGTCTTACTAAAAGTTTGTAAGCTTTTTACATTAATTCATGCAACAAAACAAATTAAAATGATTGTTTAGATCCTCTCTTTGGTATCTGTGTTTTTTTTTTCTTAAAAAAAAACTCAGCTCTTGTTTTATTGTGAAAAAAACAAGATCTTGTCTTTTAATTATCAGGGGTATGTAATAAGAAAGCTACAGCTTTCAGTACAATTGAGTAAATTCAATGTATTTTAGTGTTTAATTGATAAATGAAATACATGTAAATCCATTATATTGCATTTTAGTCTTCAACCAAACCTATCTAGCAAACATCTTTGCTTTTGCCAATTCTATCTAATCCTATGTCATCCCAGCTTAAGATTGTATGGGATTGCAGATGCTGTTGATGGATGTGTGAACTATGAGGTTTTAGATAAACTTCATGTCGTGGTTTCATGCAAAGATGAGTGAGAAATGGATTGTTGCCAGATGTGAAGAGATGATCTGTTGGATTCATTTTGCTGGAAAGGTAGATTTAGTGAGCATAATACCTTTTATCAGTGAAGCGGAGGTGCTGCATCAACAATTCCCTTCCTTTGCCAACTAGTTTTTGTCACCCCCTCTTGTTACTCTACTCTTTTTTTCTGATAGAGATTGGTTAGGTGGGAGAATTGGATGCCACAGCCATCTACATCAGCAGATAACACCCTGGTGTCCTTCTGGTCTGTTTTTTTTAATAGATTTGATAAACTCCATGGAAGAGTGCTGGAAGACATGATTGAGTTGTAATACTTTTAAGTGTCTATGCAGTTATTGTCCATGTCTCCCTCTTTGGATTGTACTTGCTGAAGTTTCTATTAGATAGTTTTGAATGTGATTATAAATTTTGGTAAACATCTTGTTCACATTAGTTCTTTTACATAAGTTAATTTCTTAAGGCAGGCTTCTTGTTTTGAAAAAAAATACTGCATCTTGTCCACTCCCATTTTCCTTCCCCTCTCTCTCTCTCTCCCAAAGTCATTTTGAAATGTTTAAAGAAGCTTATTCAGAACTTTATTCTTCCTCAACTGCTTTTGCTCCCAGCCTATTTGTGGCTGGTTTATGTCAGGATTATTCTTATGGTACTAGGACTGAATTAACAGAAGAAATAACCGGTCGTGTCTTGTGACAGTGAATAGAGGTATCCACTCAACAGGGGTGAAGAGGATGGGAGGAGGTCATGGCCATGATGAACCATTCTATCTTCATGCAAAGCACATGTACAATTTGGACAGGATGAAGTATCAGAAAATCAAAATGCCTATTGCTGTATTCACTGCCTTCAGCATTGGAGTCCTGGTTCCTATCTATGCTGTCATTTTCCAGCAGAAAAAGACCGCATCTGGCTAGGTCATTATTCAGAGCTTCTTTTGCAATAACTGGAACAAGTTTGTAGCACCTGTGTTGTGGATTGTTGACATGGGTTCAATTTGATAGTTTTCCTATTTGTTTTTTTTTCACTGTTCAATTTGCTTTTCACTGTTTATTTTTGGAAATAAACATTCAATACTGCATCTTAATAATATCCTCCTGTAGGGAAACCAATTCCGTCGAATGGTATTATACTTTGCTTTGTCTATCATGCCTCAGATCACTTGAGAATTCAAATTTCTTTTTGCTGTTGTGATGAGATGATATGGTCGTCAGGCACATCCTAGTGGAACGGGTTATCATTCAATTTTCTACCATCTTGTTTTACCAAAGTATTTGCCCTGGCCATTTAGCCCTTTCTTTTTGCCTCGCATTCTGCTAGCTTTAAATGTTCTTGTATATCCTCGGCATCTGAACATTCGCAAATTGGACGCTGTTTGAATGGTTATCCATCACTTTTGCGAAGTGCCGCCATGTATTTACAGAGTCTTATCATAGATTACTGTGGTTTTCGACTTTGCTGTTTGGTTTGGAAAATCTTGGATCCAGTTTCTATTCATTGATGTTCCTCGATGAATAACAATCCATGTTTGTGATGGATGATGAGGGGATTCGTTCCTCTTTAACAACGTTTGGGGATTCAAATCTCAGAACATGGTTTTCATGGATAGCCTGCCCTGCTACTAAATTACCAAACGGGCTCGAATAATTGGCAACTAATTCGTCTCTATCTATCGTCTTGAGCGGCTGTTGATTTATCACTTCTCTATTCCATGTGTTGCATAAAGTAATCACAAGGTAAAGGTGGCCATGGTCTATGCATGAAAAGTTGAAGGTGCCATGGTTTTTTTTCTTTCTTGAACAATGGCGAAGGTGCTTTAAGATATAGACCATTTTGCTTTAGGACAAATTAAAAGTAGGATGTTAAAAATTATGAAGATTCGAGAGATGTGACGGCTGTGATCATGTTCTTTTGGATAAGCTTAGCTAGAGAGCATCTTGGGTGCTAACCATGGTCAATAATTGCAGGGAGTCCCGACTTTGGTTTAATCATGCTGCTTTCTGCCAGTGGACTATATAATATATATATTATCATGTCAAAGAAGATTTAAACGATGCTGCAACATCCCTTTCGATAATATTAATATTAATATTAATATTAGTAATAATGATAATAATTATGATGATAATATATATTAAGAACAACAACAACCAACATTCGGTAAGAATTAAGATTTAATGTTGGAATTGAAAATGTCCATGTTGTTGTTAGAAATTATATATCTGTGTCTTAAACTCTTTTAATATAGCGTGGGAGCTATTTTTAAGTCATTCCTTCCATCTGCCTACCTTACTTACTTCCACTATGCTTTGGATCATGCATTATTAGAGCTTTCAATTCCTTGCCCAGAAAATGGCAGTAAAATAGAGAGGTGCTGGTTTTTTTTTTTCTTTTCTAATATTCAAAAAACTAGTTCGAATATTCTTAATCATTATTAATGATCACATTCTCTAAGTCTTAAACTTTGCAGTATAGGGTTCCACAAGAAAGTATTGAGAAATATTAAACCTAAATCTTATACGTCTGAGGTTGAACCACCTCTTATATATAGCTCATTAAGAAGTATTCTAGCATATATATATATATATATATATGCTTTTGAATCTCTCCTTTCTTGGTTAAAAATTAAATAAAACTAAAATGCCTTCATTTTTATATATATATAATTTATTCTTGTGGTTATTTTCTCACTGGAACTATGAGACT
>Ga0307517_10008445_pt1 | contig 14776 bp, 21 predicted proteins | sample 23_EM_MG_FD_194515 | JGI IMG/M metagenome (GOLD analysis project Ga0307517, IMG submission 194515) | Populus trichocarpa ectomycorrhiza microbial communities from riparian zone in the Pacific Northwest, United States - 23_EM | ecosystem: Host-associated > Plants > Roots > Unclassified | place... | reverse complement strand
ACCACAACTAATTTTACTCAATTAGTTCTGTTATCTTCAATTACCACCTGTTGGTCCGGGGCAAAGTAATCCACGGTAATTAGGTGCCATTACCAATTTCCGTTTTTCCTGATGAGTATTCAACGGTGAGCATACACAATAGAACAACATCTAATTGTACCCTCGTAAGCTAAAAAATGTGCCTGATGCTAGCAACAGACTCACGAGATTTCGATTAAAAAGCGCGAGTCGAACATCTGCCGATCCCTTCCTCTACATCGTCATCATCAGCGGACCAACCCATCTCCTCGACGACAGCATGGAAAATAAATTTCCCCCTAGCATCGTCGAGACGGCTAGCTAACGCTACCCACACATGAGCTTTTCCATCCCAAACCATAGGAATGTCCTGTGATGTGATGATTGTGATTGTGTGGCTGGAGCTTCGATAACCATGTCAGCTAACCATACCCACCGACTGGGTTGTACTCCTCACCCCTACAGACAAAGAGCCAGGCCTCCAGGACTCAAGGCATCCACACTCTCCTCCACCTCGTCTTTCCCTTCCAGAAACACATATTCTGCACCATCGCTCTCAGTGCCCGCCCACCAACGGGGGCATACTATCTACGCCCACCGCCTTCTCCTATCGAACCCGTATCTCTGGACCCATCTCAGGCACCTCCGACTTGTCGATAATACCGAGGACGGTCTTGCCAATGGAATCTCGTGGCTCACGCATGTGAGGACGCCGATAAGTTGGACGCTGGGGTTCCTCCCGAATCTCCGTTCCTTTGGGCTGAGCTTCAATTACACCGGGGAAAATTGGAACGGTGTGCCAGATAAAACGCGGGCGGCCTTAAGTCGTGTTTTTAAGATGGGGAATATGAAAGAGGAGTCTGCCTTTGGGTTCCCGGTGACATTGTTGATATCGTTGGCGAGGTTGAAGTACTTGGCGAGTCCGGGTTTCCATACAGACTCCCTTTTCAATCTCTCCTGTGCCCTCTCCCACCACACTCTCCTCCCTTTTTGTCGCCGTCGTCATTATCGCCTCTCTTTTCTCTAATTCCCATCCCCCTGACAATGCGAAAACGGGTTGTATGCAGTCTGCAGGTGGCGACGATGAAGCCAAGGCCCGTAAGTCTCATCATCGTCTCTTGCCTCTTCCACGTTCTCGTGTTACTTTCAACCCGGTTCGAGTTCTGCGCTGTTGGCGGCGAGGGCCACCTATATCGGACCCTTTATCTTTATGTTCACATCCGAGTTGAGGGGCACCACTGACCATCACTCTCCTGCATTCTGGGCGACGACGAGATCGAGAGCCAGCTGAAGAGAGATAGGCTGATGGCAAAGAACGAGATCAATATGTTGCTGGAGAGTCTGGCAAGGTTCGTCGCTCGAGCGCGCAAACTAACCGTCGTGGACTAAATGCTTCCCTTCCTTAGTCAAACGGTGCTGAAGCAAATGAAGCTCCTCCACCAGGGTGGATACAACGACTCTGATCAATATTCGTTCAAGGAGATTATTTTCTCCAACACCATCCAATCTATGCGGTTCGTCCTACCCTTACATAAGTCTATATCCTGATAACACTCTTCCACTAGCGCTATCCTCAAGGCAATGCCCTAACTCGACCTCGCCCTTGCCCCCCAAAACGACGCCCGCCGCGCCACCATCCTGTTCAAATCGAGGCTGACGTCCTCCCGTGCGATGTCGGTAATGCTGTCCGCACACTATAGCGGGACCCCGCCATACAGGAAGCCGTGCGCCGCTCGCGCTAGTTCCAGCTCAACAACTCCGCAGTGTACTACTTTACCGCCATCGACCGCATGTCGTTACCCTCTTACCTCCCCACCGACCAGGATATCCTGCGCAGTCGCGTAAAGACAACAGGAATCACGGAGACGACGTTCAAGGTCAGAGAGTTGACGTATAAATTGTTTGATGTCGGTGGGCAGTGAAGCGAGCGGAAGAAGTGGATTCATTGTTTCGAGAATGTTACGGCCCTTGTGTTTTGGGTAGCTTGGGCGAGTATGATCAGATGTTGTATGAAGATGAGGGCGTGGTATTTTTTATTCCTCTTTTTTATTTCCTTTCCCTCTTGATAACCTGTTTCTTTGATTAGAACCGTATGCAAGAGGCGTTTACCCTCTTTTACTCGATGTCATTCACGGTGGTTTGTCAAGACATCAATCGTGGGTTCATCTCTTTCTCTCCTTCCTTTCGCACAGTGAAACTCACCCTTTATATCTTGTTCTTGAACAAGATTGATCTCTTTGCCGAGAAACTCCCGCGTTTGCCCCTTGAGGACTACTTCCCCGACTACCAGGGACGATCTAATTACGACGCCGCATGCGACTACCTTTTCCATCGGTTCGTCAGTCTCAACCAGAGCGCCGCAACCAAGTAGATATATGCGCGTTATACATGTGCGACCGATACACAGCAAATCAAGTGTATATAATTATTAGTCCTAATGAAACCGCTGACGTTGTCGTTTTTCGTACAGTCGTGTTGAGCGCCATTCAAGATATCCTCCTTCAGCTGCATTGGAGAGAATGTGGGCTGCTATAAATTTCGTCATTAACTCGGATTGGGCTATCTCGCACGTTCGCCCGGCTCTGATGTTGGAGCATTCGAACCACCCTTAATATATTCCTGTGGAGTGCTCTGTGTTCACTCGCCAAGGATTCGGAACAGGTACGACTTTCCTAGCCCTGTGCGGAGATCCATCAGTTTCAAGTCAAATAAACTCTGGTGATCGTCTAATGACAAGACGAGTATCCTCATGGCCGACTTGCTGCGTTCAAGAGGTGGAGCTTTTCTCTACTGATCAATATTAAAATCGCCATGGCAGCTGGCTACAAGTACCATACAAATTGAAGAAGTTCGATTGACAGATATGAAACACCACGAAGCATTGCAAGTTCAGCCAACTTCCTGAGATCGAATAGGGATTTCGAGTGAGGCCCGACTTACTTCCCATGCAAATTGATGCCTTGGTGGCTCCTCGTGTTCTTGATTCGTTCGCCACGTGTCTCATTTCGCCACGAAACCCTTAAAAATGCACTACTGCACTATGGTATATTGAGCTTATTTCAAAACCCGTATCTTATCTAAGTAACTTCTCTGAACTCGCAGTGCTCAGGGCGACAAGTCCGCCGGGAGGGTAGTTATCTGGTTATTAGACGATCAACTGAATTGTTTGATTCGAAACCGATAGATAAGCCCGCATGTGCATCTAATTGGTAACAGGTGAGTTTGGCTGTCGAGAAGACTCCCACGTGCTGATGACGTCAATGCTGATTTCGCGAATCTCGATACACGCGAATCTCGAAAGTCTATGCAATTTGGTTATTTAATGGGGCCCTTCGCGTATTTTGACAACGTTAGAACTTAGGTTGCTATTTTCTCCCAATATGCTAGCCCCAGCATTACCACCTGTCGCATTTCAGGAGACAGTGATCAGCATCGGACTCAATGCTGCTATGTTCCTCACCTTTCTTATGGGTCTGGATTCATCAACATCCCACCTTCACCGACATAAACTGACAGTTTTTAGGGATTTATACAACGGTCTACTTTGGCACCGCGTACCTCTATGGTAAGTGTATTTACAACTATGAATTGCAGTTTTTTTTAGTGATTTAATCGTCATAGTGACAAGGAAGGCATCTCAGGCTACAGTTGTGACTGCCACTATTACGATGCTATACCTCCTCAATATAGCACAACTAGCCATTCAGTGGCAGCTGTTGCAATCGAGCTTTGTAGACAATGGAGAGACACGCAAAACAATATTCATTACAACTTTCTTCAACCCAGTATGGGCCACACTTGCATCGCAAAGCTGTACTGCCGCAACCAATATTCTTGCAGACGGACTACTGGTAAGTACGACTTTCACCTTCCCTTTCAAGTTTGGCCACTTAATTCTTGGAAAGATGTGGAGATGCTTCTATGCATGGGATCGGTCGCTTCTCGCCATCTCCTTACCTTTTTTTTTTCTTGTCGCAGAGACAGGTGAGATTTCATTTGAGAGCCCAATTGAGCAAGCTAATTCCTTCTCAAAGGGATATACATGAGTGTTATTATATTTTGCTCAGCGGTCAAACTAGCTCCATCTCCTAGGCAAGGGATGATTCTGAATAATCTTATAGTCTCTGGCTATTTCTTGTCTTTTACTTGCACTATCTCCTCCACGCTCTTAATCGTGCATCGAATCTATAATTCTCTTTCGAAACAGGATACCCACTCAAAGAAAAGATTTCTGCACATAGTGGACGTCCTTGTTCAATCAGCCGCAGTGTATTCCCTCGCATTACTGGTATCGGCAATCGCGGGAGTTGTTTTGATCACCTCTGGAGGCAAACCCACTTTGTCACTGTTCGCGGTGCTAAATTATGAGTGCAGTGCCATCCTCTTTTTTGTTTCGGTACGTATTTTTTGGTATCCAAATACTGTGTAAAGTTTAATAAAAATTTAAATCAGGGCATCGCACCAACTATTATGGTCGCTCGAGTTGCCCTCGCAACCAGCAATATCATAACTGTGGATTCAACAAATGTCCGTATTTCAGCTCTTCAATTCCACGGGCATTCAGAGATCGCCAGCGATATAAATGGGGCGGTAATTGGCTACTCGGACTCTCGAGTATCCGAGAAGCAGAAAGTTTAAATGTTGGGCATCAGTGTAGCCGCTACGTTGCATATTTATCTAGTAGTTCAAATACGAGTCTGTGCAGGCCGTGATCATTACTTCTTTCGAACAAAAAAATGCCCCCGTTCTAGAAGTTAAAATCGTTTCTTCGCGGATTGAGTCAGGTTCCAGTGGGCTTTAACGCATTGATTGGGCGGTCACTACTATTAAGTATCTGTTTGTTCAGGACCGTACTTGGGTTAAAATTTTAGTAATGAGTCAGCTTACGCCTATTAATTTTCAACCGCTGATTAGCTGGATTTATGTAGAAGTGAAAAATGTCAAAGGGGTTATATTTCCCTTCAAGCACTGGGTCTAGGCTCAATCGCACCGGGTACGTGATTCTCAATCCGAAATGCAAAGGGATGTGTCACGTGGTGTTGAGATTTTCCTCCTTGGTCCCCACGTTTCTGCCGCCATGTCTATCACACGCCACTTTGCACCAGCCTCGACCTCGGCCACGATCTCATCGAAAATGTCAGCAACATCCGCGTACAGCATAGCAATTTATTTTTATCAAAACTGCGTTCGAACTAGAAGCAAAGAACATTCATCAGAATTAATACAATACTGTCAGACACACAATGTAAACTTCAACGTACGATAGCAATTCATCCTTGCCTAAAATGGGGACAACACCGCGGTGAAGCCCAATGACAGAGCGGAGAAGAACAACATCTAAATGGAAAGGGGGTGAGCACGGCGAGTCCAGATAGGGGAGATTATCTGCGTACGTACGCGGATTCATAATGGGTGTTCGCAACTCCGATTCGGTTAATGAGATCGTGGCGAAATCTGCAACCATCCCAACTGTTAACTGGCGCCTTCATTGTGAAAGTGGGACATGGGGACAGACGCGATACAGCAGTTCGGAAACGTTCGATACACTGTCGAGAGAATAAGGTGTCGAGGTTTCTATTTGTGAATTGATAGGTAGCTAGGACTTCGGCGAAGAGATGTAACACCGATTGCTACATCGTTAACTGGGAATGGCAGATTGTTAGTCGCAGAATGAAAACTAAACATGGGCGATTTCATCACTTTGTAGAGGTCCGTGTCCAACATGGACTGGGGGAGAGGGATCTCGGAAAGCGCGGTGGTGGTGGCCAAGGTAGTGGGTGTTCAAAAAGAGAGTGTGTGTACCACTCGTGAAGCCTTCATATTGGCGATTGACATGGCATAACCGGCTGCAATCCAATATCGTGGGTCAGGGTCGTGGTGGCCAATACTGGTGTGAATTGGTCAGCATTCATTATACGACAGGATGGTCTCACTGGAGCGGTTTCAGATAACCCCTAAACGAAGTGAGGAACTCCCGAGTAACAGTACACGAATACACACCAGTTAGAACATCGTTGTTGATGAGAGAGAATTAAATTTCCCTTGTTCAACATGATCACATGATGTCGGAGTTTTAATGGACTTGACTCTGTTATGTTCTGACTTCTAAGCAACGAGGCGTTACGAACGGCCTCATGTAACTCTGAAGGCGAGCCGACTCTTGTCTCTCGCTCTTATTGACATGACTGACGAAAAAACGCCTACTTCCATGCGTTCCTTCAAGGAATTTTTCAAGAGCAGGCGCCGGACGGCGTTGGGTGGGTCTCCATCCCATCTACTTCGCCCGAGCCTTCTGCCCTTGGCCAAGAGAATCCAGGCAAAGAAATGCACTCAGTCCCGCCTGCTATCGTAGTCTCTGGGGTTCAATTGGTAAATCCTGGAAATGGCGCTTCAGCTGTTACAAGCCGACAAGGTATTTCTCGCATCTCATTCCCTAGGCAGACCGCTCATTCCAGGATGCAGATCATCGCACCCCAACCCCGATACCGAGATCGCAGCAATCTTCCGCAAGTTCAGGCCCATCCGTTTCTGCAGTGGTTCAGGGTGAACAAACTTCAGAACTTGTGCGATTCATCGGATTGACAGACGTTTGTAGGTCAGCCCAAAACCACGACTCGGGAGGATGCCGACTCAACCAGTAGTTCTTCGCAACCTGGTACGTATACTGCCATATCCGAGACTTCATCTCAATTGCGTACTACTAGCTTACCATGTTTCTCAAGAAGCCGTCGGCACCGTTCCAATGACAGCGACCAACCCAGCCGAACCAACCCGTAGCACTCTCGAGACGGCGAAAGACTACATCGGGGTCGGATGGAGTCTCGCCCAGATGTTGCTTAAGAAGACACCGGACGCCGTGGATCTAAATCCGGTCAAGATCGCCTTCGGTCTCGCAAAAATTGTTCTTCAACTCAAAGAAGTTCGTCGATAATTCTTCTCGCGAGTCTATTGCTGATTTGCCTTATAGGGGATGGATGACAACAAGGATGCAGTCGAGCAACGAACACTGTCGACGTTATCCCAGCTTCTCGAGGTTGAGAGTGCTCTGGATGATTGGGCTGCGAGTAATGCAGAAGAGCCGCGAGGGATAAGCGAATTTGAAAGGTGCTGTATGCCCCTCTATTTTGGACGTACGCTCACAAATAACGATTGCTTAGGACCGTCGCGGAAGAACTGGAGAAGCTAAGGCATCTCAAGGAGCAGTCCCGTTTCAGAAAGTTTGCAATACAGGAGGACGATAAGAAGCGGATCGCAGAGATTTTCGAGCGCATCAACGAGGCTAGGCTGCGGCTAGGGGTACGTCCTTCCGTCATTGTGCTTATCCCGTTATTGATTGCTTCTCGCACCGGCTTAGTTGGCGACTAATCTCAGGGTCTATAAGATGGTGTACACAATCGAGGAGAACACAAGGGTGCGTGGTCTTTTCTATTCAACCGTATTCTGAGCGAACCATCCGACAGAAAATGTTCATGAAAGAGCTCGAAGCGTCGAAGGTCGCTGACCACGGATATCACCTAGAAGGCGAGGAGGAACGATCGCTGCGTCGCGCAGTCTGTACACCCGGAACGCGCGAGCGTATTTTGACCAACATAACGACATGGGCTAAGGATTCCTCGTCGGAGGGTCAGGCCATATACTGGCTCTTCGGCCTGGCTGGCACCGGGAAGTCCACGATCGCCTTTACCCTTGCTCGACGGTTCGAGCTAGCTAGCAATACCGAAACGACCGCCTTGGGAGGGAATTTCTTCTGTTCACGACAATTCGAGGAGACGAAACAGGCCAAACGGATCGTTCGTACCATCGTGTATCACCTGGCTCTCGTATGCGAACCGTTTGCGAATGCTCTCACCCGTTGCGGAAGGTTCGACACCATCCACCGAGATGTTCGTACGCAGCTTGAGGATCTCCTCGTCAGACCCTGGCGCGAATCCGAATCCGACTGACTCGCAGACCCCTCTATACCGCCTTATTATCTCATCGTCATCGATGCCCTAGACGAAATAGACGGAAAGGGTGGTTCCGACTTTTTGCGCGATCTCCTCCACATCATCAATAAACACCATTTACGAGGTCTCAAGTTCTTTGCTACGAGTCGTCCAGACCCAGCTCTTGTCAACCACATAAGATCTTTCGAGGACAAGCAACTTTATCGTCTTGAAGAAGTGCCGTCCGAGGAAGCGCAAGACGACATCGCAAAGTACCTTAATGCAAGTCTTCCGAACTTTGTAGGCTGTCCAGTAATGGATCGGTTAGTATCTCAGGCGGACGGGCTGTTTATCTATGCTGCAACTGTAGTGAAGTATTTGGCCGACCTGGAGGAAGTGGAGCAGAAGCAACTCCTGGATCAGCTCCTCGCCACCTCCGCCTTGGGTATTCCACAAACGGAGAAGGACGAAGCTCCCCTGCTTGATCAGCTTTATCTTCAACTGCTTTCTAATGCGTTTGATAATGTGCCGTCAGCAGTGCGACCGGTCCGACTCAACATTCTTCACACGTTCCTCTGCACCGCGGAGCGTACCTCAACATCCATCGTCGCCAATCTTATTTCCACATCGGATGCCGATCCGTTCACTAAGCTCGTTGATACAGTTCTCGCACAGCTTCATGCCGTGCTCTATACCCAACACGACCAGGTTTTCTGGTACCATAAATCTTTCCCCGATTTTCTGTTTAATCTGGATCGGTCAAAGAAGTTCTGGTGCAACGAAGCGGAGCATCATCGACATCTCGGGGACTCCTGCTTCCGGATCATGAAGTCAGGCTTACAATTTTAACATCGCAAATATCCAATCGTCTTTCGTGCTCGATCATGACAACTCCATGCTCCCGGATGCGGTCGAGCAGAACATCCGACCCTTCTTGAGCTACTCCTGCCGAAACTGGGATTACCACCTTTGCGCTGTTGAGACGCGGGATATGGCTCCGCTCTGTGAGACTCTATCCGAGTTCCTCAAACTCCCCGTTCTTTTCTGGATCGAAGCAATGAATCTCTTGGGATTGCGTGGCTTGTGTGATTCGATGCTTCTGAAGGCGTGCAAGTGGGTTACAGAGGCGAGTGTTTTTTTAGCCAAGTAATTGGTGATTAATTTACCTTATGGTGTAGTCCGACTCAACAGTGGCCGAACAATTGGCCGAGGCGGCAACATTTGCCACATATTTCAGCGGGAGCAGAGCCTCATCGTCAACACCTCACCTGTACATATCGGCATTAGCAACATGGCCGCGGAATGCAGAGCCTTGTCAGGGATGGAGGAGCCATTTCTCAGGGATTCCCAGATTTACCAATGCCTCGCGTAACTCTGCACCGAGGACCTCCTTCAAGTTTTCCCCTGGATTACGAACAAGTTCTCATAGGTATGATTTCACCCTCGTTTGCCAATGGTGGCCACCCTCTCTTTCCTCCCCTTTCTTATCGTGGCATTATGCATCTGCTTATTTTCTAGTTGCACATCAGTTCTCAGTTCTTCTTCTATGTTGTTCTTCCCATTTCTCCAACCACTGTGCTGAGCCATTCTTATCGTGTTCGCTTCATTGGTTGGTTGGTTGTTCGGAAAATTTACAGAAGGGGGAGAACTGGCGAAACTGATGGGCAGGCTTTGTAGAATGTTGCAACAGTGCATGATCACTCGAAACTCGAGATGCCAGTGGTGCAGAAGGGGATTAGTTGGTGCCTTTGATTGTTGGCAGGATCATGAAGGGAAAGATGCCTCCCACACTGGTTGAAGTCCTCATAGGTACGATTTCGCATCCTTATTTGTCAATGATCGTCTCCCTCGCTTTTTTTTCCCATTTTATTTCCGTGGCATTGCGCGTCTGCTTGTTTTCCAGTTACCCATCGGTGTTTAGTTCTTCTTCTCTTCTATGCTGTGCTCCCATTTGCTCCAACCGCTGTACTCGGCCCAGGATCTTGTTCCTTTCAACGGTTGTTTATTAGTTCTGGCAGGTGCATAGAAGAGGGAGAACAGGCGAACTGGTAGGCGGGCTTTGTAGAATGCCATGACAGTGCATGACCCCTCGAAACTCGAGGTTGCTAGCAGCTAGTCGGCGCCTTTAATCGTTGGCCGGATCCTGAAGGGGAACATGCCTCTCCGACTGGTTGAAGCTGCGTTTGTGGGCTGGAACTCATTCTGCATCTCTGGTCATGCTGCGTTAACACTGCATCGCTCCATCTTGGGCAAATTAAGGATGTCATGTATAATTACTCCAATGGATACATCTATGCTGCTCTACATTGCTCACTTCAAAAAACGCAGACCTGGCATAATCCGGAAGCATTAGCGTTTTTATTTCAACAGTATCACCAAAGGTTTTTGCCCTTGTGCTCCCTCCAGCCTCTCCTACTGAGTGTTAGGTTGTTGTAGGATGCCTCCTTATATTTTATTTCGCGTCCACACTCCAGTCATCAGTCATTTACCTCAATGGTCTGTCGGGGTATTCTTTTTAGTCTACCTTAGTTCTTCCATGTACGTAGTTGTAACAACGGATTTAATTCCAACAAGGGGAAATCTTCATTCCATCAACGAATGAGGTATGTAACCACCGAGACGATTAGAAGACACGCTATTGATGGTAGTATTCAAATACAAAAACACGTTCGAAGGCTTTACATCCGAGGCGGGCGCTATGTCGAGGTAACTTTAACTTCTAATCCCAGTGACCGCGCCCAACGACATTGCGAAAAGCGATGATGATGTACGAATAAAACTAGAGCCTGAAAGCGCGGAAGAGGTAGCGACAGGATCATGGCGGAGTCTAAGAAATGGCAAAGTACGATGTAGCGCAGAAGTTGGCAGACCCGAGGGGAAGTTACTAATGAGAGGCGATGACCAGCGGACAGAAGCATAGGAACCACATGCCTAGAGGTCCGGGCACAGGGGCTCAGACGTATAGGGCGTACTCGCGAAGCGTCAAGAGGTGCCGATGGGAAGAGATACAGATATACAACTTCTAGAGTGAGATTATGTGCGGTTGGTCGACCAGACCAGATGTTCATCGTACCGAGGACGCTGAATTCACTATGCATGGTTGGTGATGTTCATGTCCGTCTCGACTAGAGAGTTTATTCCGGGAGTCTCATTACATAGAAGAAGAAAAAGTAGAAAATAAAATGCGACTTACTATATACTGAGTTGTGCTGAGTCCGATATGGGTTTCCTTAATGCGATTAAATGGGGTTAAATGGGGTCAGGGGGAAGGGGAGAAACGAGGTCGCGGAATAACATACCAAGTTGAAGTCGCCCGAAACAGACGGTGAAAGGTATCATTGCGACTTGTAGCTCATTTTCAAGCAGAACAGAACTCGTGTTTGGTGGTACGAGAGATGGGCCCATCAGGATCTTGAAAGGCGATAATAAGAGGGCAAATACCAGGATGACGAAACGAATGGATATCTATACCCATTTCCCCAGATTCATTTTTGTATATTATCTAGGCCCATATACCTGAAGTCGGCAATCTGGCGCGGAAGAGCTGCTTTTAGAGTAGATCGCGAGTAGCCTCCACTTCAATGATCGTATATTCATAGAGTTGAACTTGCGCTGGGTGATGCGAGAGTGGCGACGCCAAGATCGAGGGCACGTCTACAATGGAACGGAAAAGGTGAAGAATGCGATGTCGGTGCGTAAGTATTACTATTAGCGATAAAGGCAAACACGCACTGTTCATCCTCGCGGCTACAACACTCCCAAATGGGGTGAATTGGGGCCTGGCGGCGCACCGGATGGAAAGTTTTGCAAAGAGGCAAGATACGTTCCTGGAAGACATTCAATTCGCCAGGATGCCGCAGTGTTTCTCGGCTCAGCTCTGATTATGGTGATCGAACACCACCTCTCGCTTCGTCTAAGAATACCCACGAATAAAGTAGCCACCTTGAAACGGGTGTACCGAGAGTCGCAGAAATGCCCTAAGTGGATGGAGACGGCTTAGATCTCAAGAATACTATACGGGGACAAGAAAACCTACCGCTCGCAGAAACCATTCACGCATTTTCCTCTCTCGGGAGTATCCTCACTCCCTGATACCTAATAGGTCCCTGTAGATGCGAGGGTGCGTCGAAAACACAAGGAATTAAATGTACGATTTGGCCGAAACATCGAAAAATAGGGTCTCCATAGGAGCGTTATTCACACATCCTCTAGGATGGGACATCGATGACAACGCCGTAAAGCGTCATCGGCGGAGGTACATTGCTCAAGCTCGAAAAAGCGTCCATTTCAACCATACTGCGTGCAAGTGATACCGATAGAATGGCGGAACCAGCGAGAGTGAGATGTTTATGTGCATGGTTGGGGGGTCGAAGAGTCGAATGGTTTAGATTTAAAGCAGACGTCGATGAGAACAAGTCAACAGCTGGGGCTTGCCACCGATCGAAACGGTTTCTTGAATGCCGACGCCGTCCATCGTTTTACCAAAAACGATCAGGCCAACTTCAGATACCAGTTTGTTCCCTGGATTCCAGTAATGGCACCGCTGGAATATGCATTCGTTCTGCATGCGCAGCCTATGCTTTTCGCGATCTTTGTAATCTCTGGGCGGACCGCGCGGTGTTACTTATGAGAGGCGGCTCTTCGCGCATAGGTAGTGGTACGCGTTTCTATGGGAGGAGGGATACGGAATGAGGTGTGGTCTGCAGAGCGAGTATAGAAGTGGTGTGAATACTTCAAAAGGCCAAACATGAAATCGAATACCCACCTTTGGTAGCGTACTCGCGCAGAAACCATCGAAAATTTGGCTGAGCACGCCCAGAACACCATCGTCGTCCTATTGATAATTAATCGATCCTGGTGCTCAATTCTTCGTCTCTCGATAGTCCGTCAAAGTCCAACAACAACAGCCCACGGATCCTCCTGCACCACCAAAACCGAAAACCTTCATCCAAGATTTAGCCTCCGTAACTATTCGCCGAATGAGGGATAAGAGGATCGGGTCTTGATCAAGTACGAAGGAATTTACGGTCACCCAGTCATATCCAAGACGGTTGACGTGTTCCGCCTCTTGGAGATATCTATCGGCGATTCTCTAGGCCCGGGTACACCAACGCTGGACCCCATTCCGAATTATCGGATTCCTGAAATTGTCAATGACGGCGCAGCTGCATGTGACGAGGGAAAGTGATGCTCCGGCGCAATGCGGGTGCAGCAGACGGCGGCGTCTGGATTTTTGGAGTCTCGGGGATGCAAACGCGGGTGGTGGTTGAACGTTGAGGTCCTGCGAGGGTGAAGCTGAGAATGAAGGAACGGGGTGGGCTGGAGGGTGGATTTGCGGAGGCGTCGGCTGATCGAGTGTCAAGACGTGTGGTGGCAGTGGCAGTCCTTGGTGTGGGGGAAGGGGTATGGCGGCAAGTATCGATTGTGGCGTTTGAATCTCGGGAGTGCGAAAACGATAATAAGCGGGAGTGTTGGAAATTCTTGTCGTCCACTTTTTCGATCGAAGCGAGAATCATTATGGGGGTTCAAGGAGCGCTTGGGCAGTGTCGGGCGGGAAGGCGTTACAAGGCACCCGGACATCTAAAAACCAAAGTCAATGAAGTGAATGATATTCAAAATAACAGTCGATTACGCACCAGAAGACTCATACACCTCGCCCCCACCCTCCGTCATCGTCCAAAACACAGCTCTGGACGTCTCGACAACAATACATGAATCCATGCCCGGCCCAGCGCTCAGGGAAGAACTCCGTTGTCTAAAGGACGAATGTGTTTATGCCGGTTGTGGAGCTCGAAGACCACTGTGCACGGCCATTTTGTGTCTGAGAATGACCAATAGAGTCGCGTGTTGAGAGCGGCAGTGGTGAGGTTTCGTGCAGGTTTTCGGGGCAGTCGGGGAATCGGGATGGTTTTAGGGTTGGAGATGTTGATGAGAACAAGTGAACCGCTGTGGAGGCCTGCCGAACGAAGTTCCTTGAATATCCATCGTTAGATTACCGAAAACGAGTGGTGTCGATCGTGTATGAAGGAACTCACGGTTACCCAGTCTCATCCAGGATGGTCGACATGTTCCGCCTCTTGGAGAGATCCACTGGCGATTCTCTCGGTCGGGTACATCAACGCTGGACTCCATTCCGAATATAGGATTCCCGAGATCATTGATGACGACAGGGTTGTATGTGGCGAGGGAAACAGGCGCTGCGGCGCAATTTTGGTGCAGCAAACGGCGGCGTTTGTATTTGTGGAGTCTTGGGGGTACGAATGCGGGGTGGGGGTTGAGGTCCTCCGAGGGTGAAGCTAAGAATGAGGGGACGGGGGTGGGCTGAAGGGTGTGTCTGCGGAGGCTTCCGAACTCGAGTCAAGACATGTAGTGGCGCTAGCGGCCCTTAGTCAAGTTAGTGTGGAGGGAAAGGGTGGAATGGCAAGTATGGATTATGATCGTGTTTTAATTTCGCGAGTACGAAGACGATGGGAAACGGGAATACTGGAAATTCATATGGTGCACTGCTCCGATTGAAGATGCGCAAGGCAGTAAAGCATCATTATGGAGCGCTCCCAGAATGGGTAGGCAGTGTCAGACGGGGAGGCGTTCAAACGGTGCTCGGACATCTAAAAAAACAAAGTCAATGAAGTATGTGATAGCCAAAAAGACAGTCGATTACGCACCAGGAGCCTCATACACCTCTCGCCGACTTTTGGTCACCGCCTTGACCACCGCCTTCCTGGAAAAGCGAAAATACATGATATGTAGCCAATCCATACGCTCAGTGAAATCTGTCGTTTCAAGGATGAACGTGTTGAGACGGCGAGTGTGGAAGGCCGAAATGTTGAAAA
>Ga0307517_10008444_pt1 | contig 14776 bp, 5 predicted proteins | sample 23_EM_MG_FD_194515 | JGI IMG/M metagenome (GOLD analysis project Ga0307517, IMG submission 194515) | Populus trichocarpa ectomycorrhiza microbial communities from riparian zone in the Pacific Northwest, United States - 23_EM | ecosystem: Host-associated > Plants > Roots > Unclassified | place... | reverse complement strand
AATAAAGATTATATAATATTACTATATATAGTATAATATTCCCACCCCCAGTTAGTTAGTCCAACCCTTGAGCCACTAAAAAAAATTCCGACCCCATGTCATGAATTTTATTCCTGACACCCCCTTGTCCCGAACTGATGGCTATGTATAAGTAAATATTCGACAACTGGCTTTATGAGACGTACATCTTGGCAGCGTCTTGACGTTCCATGAATAGGGGAGAATTTAGGTCCACATAGGGGGCGACTCTTTCACAAGAGCAGATTGTGGACTAGAACGTCCCTGAGTTCGGACTCGCTGCGTCACTTCAGGGCGGAGAGTCCAGTGTCTCAAGGACTCAAGAACTCGGATGAGCATCTAAAGCTAAGTAGAATACGTAGAGATGTAGATAAAGGATTTCACACGAATACAAGAGGGAAAACTGCCCCCGAAAGCGGTCTGCCGTGTACACAAAAGGATCGCAGACGCAACCCTATATTGAACATAAGGAAGTCCAAATCTGATATGGTGAAACATTGATATGTCCTATCATGCTAGTCTCATCACAGGATCCCGAGCTTCTATCAATGGTGAAAACTTTAAAATAGGTCGTCACCTTTCCCAGCTCCGACTATCCAAGTATGCGATTCTACCCACCTTGGGCGTGCCCCAGAGGAAGTTTGCATCGACTCTCTTCCTGGCGATCATGAAATAATTCGTTTCAAGAGACTATGCCGACCTGGGGTTGAAGTTTATTTTGGGGCCATTGGTCAATTACAAAATGATATCCAAGCCCTAACAACAGGTTATAGTTACCTTCTACTTCCAATGGTTTAGTGTCCATGTGCATCTTCTATCATGATCGCTAACATTACATCACATCACCGGTTCCGGTTGTAAGTACAAGGAGGCCATGTGTCACCAAAGAGGCTAAGAACCAGGATAGGTCTGTATCGGATATCCTGTAAAGTGTCGGTCCCCCCCAAAAGTAACGTTAGGTTCCGGTCCGCTTACTTGAGTGTTCAAGAGGAATGTGATCATCGCGTATTCATGATTATCAGCTCAGCGCTTATTTAAATAAAGTAGTTATCCAAAGGCAGTCTCAGAACTTCTCAAGGGGCCCATGTTCTTTTCGCTGTATATTGAAATATCTCCTCTATGTGCCTATAACACTCATCGACCGGGGTCACTCTACGTGTGGCTAGATGGGATATGGCATAGGCGGGGCACCCTGTGAAAATAGCATTGCGTGGCGTATAATTAAAGGCTTAGGATGTTTTAAAGTAATTATTTCGTATGTTTTGAGGTGGTGATGGCCATTTCGTAGATTCTTCAGACGGGAAATAACCTGAATAATAGCGTCTAGAAGGCTCGAGACCGGCGGCAGCCCCTTAGGTCTGGATGAGCCGCAAGTCCTTGGGGGACGTTCGTTGAGTTCGAGGCGCAGCTTCCGAAGACGAAGATAGCATGAGTGCCACAGCACCAGCACCGCCAGCCCAGCAGCTCTTTATAAGTAATTTCACAGCGTCAGATATAAGACGCAGTGGGAAGGAACGAAAAGCTTACTTCATCGAATGTACCACGCTCGCAAGTGAGAAACAAAATAATTGATATGCAACTGGTTTCTTGGAAACACAGGAAATGCATAACCACGAAGTGCCCACGTAGCCTTCGGCTATAAATGAAAGATGCTTATCAACACCGTGGTGCAAGGACGAGCGCGACACCGCTGTGCAGCAATAGTAAAGATTCAGAACAATTAAATTCTGAGGTGGGTTACGATGATTCAGTTTCCCACTTCCCCACTGGCAGCAGTCGTCACTGGAGCATCATCATGTCTAGTATCCATCTCACCTTATCCTCTAAAAAACCTTGGGATACAACATAACGGACGCCAGAGGACCAGGTGATCTATAAAGTGGAGTCAGCCACGCCAATACCGGGAGCGCGAAACATCAGGATATCGACAATCATGCCTCCCTTGTTTGAGAACGAGACCACGACAAAAGGCAGAGAAGCAGAGAATTTGAGAGACTCACTTGTACATCTGGCGACAGTGGAGTACCGTACGATCCGCACTTTTCGGATTAGAATGGGAGATTTGGATGCTGCCACGAACGACTGCTTCAGGAGAGAAGGGTGGAGTCTCACAAGTTCAGGAAGGTTATTTTTTTTAAAAACTTTGGAACCGCATTGTCTCTTAGCCACATCGTTTAGGAATCGGGTTTTCACCGAACCAGACGGCAGGAAATATCTCTGGAAATTGGGGGAAATGAGTTGCGAGAAATGAGTTGCGAGGTAAGAACCTCAGAAACATGTCGTTATAAACACGCAAGCTGACAGGATACCCGTAGCTGTTCATAAATTACTCCGCCAAAACTCCTATCGCACGTTTCCGCCGTCGCCGGTTGGGTATCATAGGAGCTGGGTGGTCTCCTTAGCTAGATATTCGCAGCTGGCAAAGAGATGGTTGACCTTATTGTTGTTACCTGAGGCGTGTACATGGAGAAGGTACGAGAAGACCGGGATTCCAAAGGTGGCGATTAGTTATCTGTAGAGTAGGTAATATGAGACGAAGAGTTAGAATTTGAACAGAAATTGCTTACCAGGTAAGCTTCGAAGACTCAGCAAAACGATTACTGAGTCTGACTGTAACTTAGAAGAACCCGAGTAAGGGTTCGAGAGTAAGACGCAAACGATTATACGAGCTTCCAGATTTTTTGGGGGGGGTCCCAACAACGGCGCACATCCAAGGGAAAAGGTTAATTTAACGGTCAGTGCTTCACGAGCGACATCTCGTATCCTAGCCAAGCGTGGAATCCATATCCTTGAAAGTTATACCGCTTCTCGCCGCCGGGTTCGGGAACTCGGCGGGCTGGAAATAGGTAGACGTAAGATGAGTAGAGCCGCAGCATGTAATACGAATTAAGCTTACATGCACGTTGGTGAAGCTCGCCCAGATACAATCACCTACTCGATCGAAACATTTGGATGACCATTGTCCTGCACGATATTTGCATCGACAGCAGCGGAACGCCACAAGCTGGAGAACTACAAAGAGCGAGAAACGATAGCCTTCGACATTAGCAGCAGACGTGTAAGAATTACCTGACGGTTGAGACCTTGAAGAAGACATTGATCAATGTCCGAAATAAATTTCATGTCCAAAGGAAAACTTAGGCATCCCCTCACGAACATACCCATGCAGAAATTCAACGCTGGCAGGGTCCTTCTTCTTAACAAGCTGCAAGATCTGCGCTCGCCCCTTCTCACGCGCATCGAAGTCGACCACCTGTATCGACACTGTACCATCAGGGTTAAGCGGCAACGATAGAAATTGCTGCAGAAAAGGAGAAACATACTGTGGGGGTGATTAACCGCATAAGCAACGCAAAGACCAAAGACCAATATAACAATATCTTCGCTGATCACCCGAGTAATAAAATTCTGAGATGAGTCAAAATATCAGAAAAAGAAAAAAGGTATTCATCTTGTGAGATGGAAGCGTACAGTAGTGGCATGAGGCGTTACTTCGACAGCCGATTTGGCGACCAGGGGTATAAAAACATTCGCCACTTGCTTAGCCGCGTAGCGCAAGGCAAACTCGTGCTGGGGTCGTCAAAGCTCTTGACTGATTCTGTCCGACATTTATCAACGTAGTGGGGGCGGAATCACCAGTGATAAAGCACCGCTACACATGTGTATGAAGAGCGGCCTACAGCGCCCAAAGTTCCTGCTCAGTGTACAGCCCTCTGAGATTCTCCTTGTATTTGATCGAAATTGCGCACTTCGGGGCACTGTAAGCCGAGGAGTAACGCTTGGTTGTTCAAGAGAACGAACCTACCAGCGGCTCAAAAGCCCAATGAACAACGAGTAGAGTTGATGACATCGTTGACGATATTGACATATGTTCCCGAGACCGTCGTCATACCTAATAATCGTGAGTCAAGTCGGTCAAATAAAAACTCCGTATGTACTGTAATCATCACTTACTTCCATTTGACTTCCATGACATTTCCTTGACCTTCTTGGTCACCAACTCGCATATGGAATAGAATCTCTGCTAGGGAAAATAGCATGTAGGGTCTACAATATTTGTGTAAGTATCGTTCCCGGCCGCGATGTCAACAAAAACGAAACGCTAACCAGAGACAATTTAGCACCGAGTCTTTTCATCACAATGTAGAATAGATCCCCGACTGATAGACAGATCCCTGGCCCCATATAAGATCTTGCAGTGGGTGGGGTCACTGGAGGCGGTCTTGATGCCAGTGGAGTGTTCAGGATTTTTGGGACAGGCAAGAACGGGACGCGTAAAGGTATACCTATCAACAATCCCTCGCCAAGTCAGACTGGCCTTCATCTTCTCAGGAGTGAAGAACGGGAAGCAGGTATAGGTACTATTGTAATAAAGCGCATTAGTTACATATTATGTGACGAGGCAACTGGTCAGCAATCCCGGGAACGCGCCGCCGGGATTGGTCTCCTTATTTCCATTGGCAGTAGCACGAGAGTAGACGGCAAGGACAAGGGGTGTTTCGGCGATGATACGGCAACGACCTAACGAGCCATGGCAGTGATGATTGGAACAAGGTGGCGACCTGGCCATGCAGAATTGTAGATGGCAATGGCGAATGTTAGAGGATGCGCCACGGCTTCGGACCATCCTATGGCCACAGAACAATTGAAAGGCATGGCGGAAGAGGAGGTCGATGCAGTGGTCGGTAGGTGGGGGATCTATGGATGTATCTTTCCCAAGGTCCTGGGGGGGCAGGAGCCTCGCCAACACCACACACTCCCGTCGAGTGGCTGAACCAGCGTTCGTGGAGGCGGAGGTGGGGTACGCACTGCGGTTTGTGGGCAGGAGCTGGGAAGTCAGTCGTTAGCCAAGAGTGTTTCGAGGAGGTGTGTGGGGCGGTTCCTCGCTGTTAGATAACAGTATTCTTCGTAAGTGGCAAAGTATGAGGCAAGAACCGCGCTTGAAAGCACAGATCGTCGAATACATACCAGGTAGCATCCCAGCTCATACGTCTCTACCTCCCTTTCATCATCCTCTATTCCTTCTCTGCGAATTCCCGTGCTCTCAGACAATCGATTACGACATATGGAGCCTACATCCCCTCATTCGAAAGGAGGAGCAGTGGTATACATAAAACGCTTGCCGCGGAGGTAGTACTATGAAAATTTGTAATTAACTTGTCGCAGACTCATAGTTAGGACTCTTGCTCACCTTTTATTGCGGTTCCGAGGCTCTGGAACGAGACCCTGCGTCAAGCCCTGCGTGCCCATGGAGGGTCGACAACAACAATCAATTAAACCGCCCCGAAAAACATTTCTATCGGAGTTTATATTTTCGCCCAAGCGAACATTGGTCCTCCAGTGACATATTCCACTGATAAATCGTCTTCAGCGGTAATAACCCGCCAACCCGCGCTGAGGGTGCTTTTTGTTTGTCGAAGGCCGGAAAAAATGCCCTTTCGAAACCCCGAGTAGCGTTGGCGGGAACGGCAGGAATTCTGACTTTTGCTTTTTGATTTCGGATAAATCCATCAGCGGGATACGGGCCGTTTGTTACGATTGTTACGATTTGACATCTATCTACGTCTACAGGAGACTCAGGTTATTCTAATAAGGTAACCTCGATAGACCAATTGAAGTGGGTGGGGGTATTGGAGGTAAGGAGAGGGGGGTTATTTAGAGTAAGATAATCAATGAAATGACTCGGAATGTTAAGGTCGCATCGAATCGGGTGCATTAAAACCCAGTGGGATGAAAGCTACCGTTCTGCGGTTTGAAAGTACGTAGTAAAATCAGCGTCGCGCCTGTGAGGGGCAGTTATTCTTGGCTGCCATTCGTTTTTGGAAATCTCCAAAGATTCGTCCTGCAAGTCGGATAGCTGTTGTATGCCAGTCAGATGCGAGGTGTGATTTGAGTCGCCTTTTCAGTATTGAGCTGATTTTGGAGTCGTTGGAGATGAAGTTGTCGAGTTTCGGTAATTGTCCTAGATAATACATTGATTTGTGGAGTGGCCATACATCGGGATCATCAATAAAGAGTGACTTAGCTGCTTCAGAGAGCTTTTCTCGTGTATCTCCTTCAATTCCCATGGTGTCAAGTTTAAGCTCGGTCTTCTTTATGATCTCCTCTGTCGCTCCTTCTCTCCATTCGGTGTAGCGCTGGCAGTCGACAAATAGGTGTTGAGACGTTTCTATGGCTTCGCATCCAAGGCGGCATTTGTCATCATCGATCTTGTTTCTTTTGTAAAGTGTATCAGCTGTCGCAAGTTGTCCTGATCGTGCGTATAGCTGAACGGCTGCGGAGTGTGCTGACGTGGCTCTGTTGTAGGGATATTCAGGTGGTGGGGTATCATCGTGAGCCCATGTTGACATGCGGTGGCTGTGGCCTTGTCCTAGGGAGATTTTTGTACGGTCAATCATGCGGATATCAATGTAGTGGGGTATACTCGATTCAATCCACCCGTCTGTGTCATGATGGAAAGTGTATTCGTTCATATAGAATGTGGGGGGAGATATGGTCGGTAGGTCTTCAAATCTTTTTTGGGATGACGTGGCAAGTTGGTCTGCTTCGTTGTTCATGCGTGTTGGAAGCGTGTTATCTTTTGCATGTCCAGGGGTGTATTCAATGTTTACTTTTCTTCGTTTGTGGAGGGATAAGATCCAACGGTAATATGATCTTCCGTTCATATATCGTAGCCTTGGAACTTGACTGATACTTGTTTGATTGTCACGAACAAGGTGGACTGAGTTGAGATGGTCAGTGAGCAGGCGTTGGTGCTCATCACTGCTTATGTTATCGTCTCGACCTGATAAAACAAGGGCCATAATCAGTCCAATTTGTTCGCCTTGGAGAATTGAAACGTTTCGCCCAGGTACTCTCATTACCAAGGCGCTTTTACCCGTTACAGCACCAGTGATTTGTTTTGGATCAAGGAGACTGGCTGTCGCTGGGACCATTGATCCGTCAGAGGCCCAAGTCTTGCCGTCAGTTGCTTCTGAAGGCGGGAGGTTGCTCGTATTTGCTAGGCCTCGTATGCGAGTTTCTTCATTTTGTTCGCGAATGTGTCGGGGTATGGTAAGGTCTATCATTCCTGCTGTGAGATCGTTTATGCTTAGGTTTTGGCTGATTAAGTCTGTAACTTTGGCCCAGTTTAACCGTGCAGGCGTTGTCCAGGAGTTGGTGAAGTTTGGGGTGCTTGGGCAGATGACAATATATCCGTCTTTGTCAATAATCCATTTTCCGATGTCTTTAAGGAGGAGAATGTTTAAGCGTCGCAAACTTAGGAGGGTGGTTCCGTTAACTGATTTCTGCGGGATTTTGTGATTGCAAATATTCAAAACATGAGATAATGAAACATCACCTCTGGTTATGTAAGACTGGTCAGTTGCTTTGAGTGTTAAGGACAGTTGCCGCATTGATTTCTGGGCTACTATCCAGCTTGAGGGGATAGCCTTCATTCGACGAGACTGGTCTTTTTCAAGTCCCGGTCCGTCAAGCGGGTTTTGGCATCCATTCTTCTCACACGTCCAATCTGCCAGAGTGATCTTTGCCATGTCGCGATAAGCCGGGATATGGTGGTTTAGGTCACGTGAAAGGCCATCAATTGCAAGTGCGGCATTTATCCTTACGATTGAGGGAAAGCCGAAGCCATGTTGTGAAATTGGTAGCGTTGCAATGTCGGTCGTTGGGTGAAATGGGAAACCAAGTGCATCATGGACCTTGTGCATGATGGCTTTGTCTAGCTTTTCCGCGTCGGCAATTGTGATCGGTTGTAAGGATAGTAAGGCTCGACATTTTGAGATGACGTTTTGGCTGACAATCTTGCGTAGGAGTGTAATGGGAAGCCGTCCCATGATTTTTGGGAATTGGAAGGCGTCAATAAAGGCTTTGAGTTCCTCGAAACGAGCCGCTGGGTTATCGATTTTGGTTCGAAGAAAATCTAAATCATCTTTAATCAGTGCTATCTTATGTTCGGTAATTATCATAGGATCAACTTCCTGTCCAACTGATACCGATTGAAAGGTGATTTCGTCTGGGTATATCGTTTCCTTTTCAGGCGCTAAGATGTATGCATTAGACTTTGACCACTGGGTGAGCCATCCATAGGCATATTGGAATCTTTCCATCTCCAATGTGTTTCGTTGGAGCGAGTCTAAAGTTTTAGAAAAAATATAAGTATCGTCTGTTGCTTCCACCATAACTACCTGAATCTTGACACATGCATCTGGTGTATGTGGGTCTTTTCGCTTGTTAGTGGCAGATGTTATGACGAGGGCAGTTTCGTCTTGGCTAAGGATATCCGATAGGTAGTAGTGTCCCATGCTCGTTGTAAAAGTGGATTTGAGCGGCGATACTGGTCCTCCTTGTTTACTGACTCCAGATACAGTGATAGGTAAGGTAGCTCCATAGGCGGTATGGATGAAACATTTGACTTGGTTTTGAGCAGCTTTGTCGAGCGTGATAATAGAATGAGGGAGACCATAGGCTTTGATTGCGTCATAGAAACCATCTGGTGATAGATAGTCGAACCCCTTCATTTGGTCTCGTTTGATTGCGTAGACTGGCTGTTTGTGTCGAGTAGTCCAACATTTAACGCCAGCAAGGTAGCTCATCAGGTCTCGTGTTTGAACTCCTGGCTGCGCTGCGACTTGGGTATCTGGTAGAATGTGTTTGTCAGCAGCATATCGGATGAGGTTCTGGTTTAGCCACGTCATCGGGGAATTGGCAAGGAAATTGGAGAAACATAGTCCTCGCCAGTTTCTGAGATCTGTCCGAAGGCCTTTCTTGTATATTGTCGTTAGCCATAGGTCTTTTACAGTGCCCGGAAAACACGAATTCATAACTTGGTAGTTGTGTAGGTCTAGAACGAGGGATAGAGCAGTGTCAGATAGTGACTTAATTGTCCATTTTTCCCATTTATCTGGGCCTGGAGAGGGGCGGTTGTTTCCTCGTCTTATCATAGCACGGAAATCAGCTAGTGTTGTCTTTTTAGGCCACTGGAAAGGGTCATTTAGCACTCGAGCCTTGACTTCTGTTACCGATAATGTTTCCATCCATGGTTTTGGTAATTCGGGAATGCGTGTATGGTCATAAAGCCTGTTAAAGTATTCGTGGGTTGTCGCTTTAACTCCTTCTGGATCACAAATTAGTCGTTCGGGCTCATCAAGGTCATTAACAGCAAGCGGAAGGGGGACATAGCTGGATGATTGTATCATCTTTTTCGTCGAACCTCTGAGCGCCATTGCAATGCGTCGTTTGTCTGCTTCTTTGGCCTGATGTACAATTTCTTTAGAAGTTTCAGCATAGAGATTTTTATGGAGGAGTTTCCGAGAGCGGGTCAGTGTATCATGAATACTGCCACCTGATTTGGTTCGATTGCGCAAGGCCTTCGTATGATATTCGAGTGCTTTGGGTGATACATGTGTTGTCTGATTTGATTTTTCGAACCGGATAGCACCTCCAACGGATCGAAGATCATTGATTATACCTTTTATCTTGTCATTAGTTATTTCCTGTTTTTGTTTTACAAACGCTTTTGTGCGGCCAAAGACGTTGAGTGCTGTCAATGTGATTATGCTGGTAAGATCCTTATATTGCTTTATGAATGTGTTGTGATCGATAATTTCAGATTTGGAGAGCAACTTAGCTTCGATCTTCTCATCCACGGCATCTCTGAAGACCTGGTACTTGTCTTTTTCGGTTTTCAAGGGCATCTTGATACGGGGGCTGCTAGATGGTCTTCTTTGAAAGTTAAGGTCTGTTGCATCATTCTGGGGTTGGTCATCGTTCATTGGTGGCCTTGAATACATGATTCGAGCAAGTATCCCGCGATGATCAGTTTTAGGAACCCAGTCGCTAGATCGATCTGTAACTGAAATTTCAGCATCTGTAAGTGTGGACGTGGATGTTACAACTCGGTCTATGATGTTTCCTTGTCCAGCTTGGCTGCTACGACATGTCCAGTCATTGACTCGTGTCCGATCTGGGTTGTTGCTCCAAAGGTCGTGGCCATTTGTTGAACGTAGAAACTGTAAGTACTGACGGCGTGCTTCAACTCCTCCATTAAGTCGTTCAAATGGAGCAATTGTTGCATTGAGGTCTCCAGCTAGCGACCATGATGTAGTGGTTGACCTGCAAAGAGACGTCATGTCAGTCCAGAAATCATTTGTATCACCACCGGCAGCTCCAGGGTTCCAGGGGGCATAAGCAGCAATGAGTCGATGCTGGAAACATTTTCCATCTGACGTTGGTAGGATGACATCTACGGCAATTACCCGTCCCTTAAGCGACCGTTGCTTGATTTCAACACGTTGAGCAATTTGCAAGTCTTTGCGGATTCCCATTACAATACCCCATTTAAAGATGTGGTGGTTTTCTGCAGATTCACCAGCTTCTTCATGTATATCATAGTCAAGGAAGGGTAGGGATTTGCTCAGCTTTGTTTTTGTTTTTGTTTCGCCGAGGACAAAAGCATGAGGATGTCGCAAGTTGATGACATCGTTGACGTGCTTGACTTTAACAGCTTGAACTAGCCCATTAGCATTCAAGGCATAAATTGAGATTGTTGACGTCGATGATAGTGGCGCGCTTGCAGCTTGGACAACATTCAGTAAGCTGATCATGAACAAGAGGATGGTAAAGAGCAATATAGGTTTCATATTTGTTGTTTTGGATCTATGGGAAGATATGCGACTACGACGATACCCAGAAAAGTCCTTCAGCGAATCTAATACCCCTCTAAATGATATGATCATACGAGGTCGGGTTACGATGGGTTTCATCATTGACTCTGGGGTACCATCGTTAGCCGCAGTGAGGGGATTCGGAGACTGATTAAAAGGACAACATACTTGTTCATTAGAATCAATGTCCATCATACGTCCGACTTTGGGCAAAGGAATGCCTTTATCTTCTTGATCGGGTTGTTGGCTGCTGGTACGTGGTTTCTTGTGCGATTCATGACCTTCAGGGATGCCAGTTAGGGTGGCGGATGATCGTCGAAGGGGAATTGTGAGTCTTGGAACGCCGGGGGGAGTGGATGGCATAATGGTCGTAGACGGGGCTGACTGGATTACGTTGGCAGCAGGTGAGGATACGATCGAAGTGAAGTCTTGTCGAGAGGTCTTGATCTTCCGTTCCATTTCCTCTTGGCTGATCTGCAAGGCGGCTTTGATCTCGTTTGCATCGTTGATTTGTTTTTGGTCTGTGACGCCAATGAGGGAGATGCGAAGATTCATCTGTTGTGATTTCACCTCTGCGAGGTTTCGTTCAAGCATGTTTTCGTGGTTCTGTGCAATGAGGGCATGCTGGGTGTTGGTGACGCGTTCCTGGATGGTTGCCATGCCTTGATGAACTTCGGTGAGGGCAGCTGTGACGCCAGAGATTTGCAGTTGGGTGGCGAGATGTTGCGTCTGATTTGCCTTTTCATATTCGGTTACACGTCGGTCAAGAGCTTGGAACGCCTTTTCGAGACTTTCGGCACCTTTCTTGAAGTCGTTCCGCAGATTTCCAGTGGTTTTAAAGATGCCATGTCCATTGACGTCAAAGAGCAATTGAGGAGCAAGCATGTTTGGGCAGAGCTTCTTGAAGAAATCGAGGAACGCCTGCTGGGATTCGATGGATAGAACTTGAGTGGTCGCGGCCCAGGTAGTCATATGGAAGACAAAGATTTCGGGTTCTCCTGGGGGTGTGCGGTAGCCGGCGAGCGTCGATTCTCCATTGTTACAGAAGTTGGAAGAGATCCATTTGGAAATGAGGTCTTCGAGCATGTAGGTATCATATTCGGTGGGGGCTCCAATTATTGCAAGTTCGAACGGGTTTTGGATCTCAATTTGACGGCCGTGGTAGGCTCGAATGGGTTGTTCAAACCCTTTGATAATGTGGGTGTTGCTGGAGGCGATTTCATCCACATCCTTCGGGGAAGCGAGCGTAAGACAGACTGCATTTTTCCAAGCGTAGATGCTGGCAACTGTCCATCCTTTGGTTGTTGCCCATTTTTGGATTTTGTCGGTGGCTGCTGCGTTGCCTGTTTTGGTATCGTCGGAAACATCAAGGAATCTTATAAACATGCGTTTGTCAGAACCGGGTTTACAAGGAGTCCAAGCTACTTCCCAGTTTGAGTTATAGGCTGCCAAAGCAGCCATCCAGAGGATAAGGAGGTCGACTCGTGGTTCTTTTTCGGATGCTCGCGTTGCACTGCTGAGGTTGAGGTGGATGTAGCAGGATGTTGACCAATCCTTACGTGTGGGAGTGTTACTGAGAGGCTTGACATTGACTGGGACAAGGGAAGGGTTGGATTTGCATATCTTGACAATAGCGTTCTCCATGAGCTGAACTGGGTCGGAGTCTTTAAGCTTTGCACCAATACCACGAACGAGGAGGTTGCAGCCGACGACGAGAGAGGATCGAGAGGTGTTTGAGATAGTGGAAGACAGTTCATCATCATTGTCGTTGCTAGAGAAATTCGGCCTTCGTAGCGGAGTCCTAGGGGAGAAAGGTGGGATTGTTGATGAAGTACGAGTGGATTTCGGGGTGACAGGACTGGTTATGTTTGGGCTTTTATCCATTTAGGGAATAGACGTGAGTTTAGGTGATAGCTGACAGGAGTGGGAGCGAGAAGTTATTTTGGTGTGTTGAGCGTGGCAAAAGCGGCAACAAGGAGTTTTCGGAGGGGTCTTGCGAGTATTTATCAACAAATTTATATGGCTGTGTTTGCGATGTTCAGGAGGTGATGATAGGCTATATTTTGAGGCGACTAAAGTATTGTGTATGTATGAAAAGCAAGATATTCGATTTTGGTGGGGGTGCATGGTGGTGGTTGTTGTTGTTGTTGTTGTTGTTGTTGTCACCCTTTTCAAAGGAAGTACGAAGACTCAGTCGATTTGCCAAACGACTATTACCTAAGTACGAAGACTAAGTAGCGATTCGTGAGTACATGTAATAAAGGAGTAAGTATCTCACGACAGTGAGGGAATGTCCTCGGAATATAAGTTAAAGACAGTGAATATGTCGTGTACAACCTAAGTAAGATAATCGTACAAAGAACAATAAGAAAGGGAGCTCGTGAGCTAGCTCATTAGTAAGAATGAAGAAGAATATATAGTACGAGGCGGTGAAATGTGCGCCGCCGAGTGAAAAAGAAGAAATAGATAGTCGGAAATTATCGTGCTTACGAGCCTCGTTTCTGGGGCCCGGTTCGCATTCGCCGTCACTATTCTATCAGCTTCGTCGAGCATCTGCTATGTAGTAATTCGCTTCTTCCCTTCCAGAGCGACTAACACCATATTTAGCAGATTATAGGTAAGCCTAAACAATAGATTAGCCTATGAGGGTTTTATGGGAGTCTGCAGGCATGAAATCTCACTTATTAATCTAGATTAGGGACCGGCGCCTAATAAATGGAATGAAGAGCTGGCTTGTACTGACACTGGGCTCATGCGATGATGCGGATGGAAAATAAGCTATTATGGTTGTGATATTGTTTATTGCAATTTTCAAATATAATGGCACTTTCAAAAAAACCTTTTTTCCCAAAAATGATTCTATGGTCCTAATTTTCACTTTGGCTTATTCAGATTTTTTTTTGAACTTTGAAACTTTTTTTTTCAAAGTGCCATTATTATTGAAAATTGCAATAAGCGCACGTTAACTTCACGTTCGATGTTGCTCAACATTGGCTTCACACCTCATCCGAGTCCACCGACTTAATATGTTCTGTATCTGCCTGTCCAGAGCTTGGCGTTCTTTGTATCTTGTTGCTGGAACGGGCGAGAGACGTAAAACGAAGGTGGGATTGGGAACTTCGAATGTAGAGTGTAAATGTAAAAAATGAAATCCTGCTGTAGAGTTCCCGTTAAATAACCTTACTTTCCACCCACTGTCGCCTGTTGTATTATTTTCTAACACTCAACAGGGGGGCAGCATAACAGACATCAAAAGGTCTACATTATCCTGTCAAAGTCAAGCTTGACATCTTCTGGCTATGAGACGCTGACCATCAATCGAAGGTTCGAAGCCTACCGAAAAAGCCATGAGAGTTGTGAGAAGGGGGATTCTGCGGATGTGAATTTGAAATCCTGCCGTAGAGTTCTCGCTAACCTTCCCGAGGCAAGTCAGACGGTAATGGTCGGAAGGGCTTAGGGCTACCGGTTCGGTTTACCACTGGATGCGGAATATCAAGTCTGCCCAAAGTTACATAAGCCTTCTTTGACGACGGATCAGCAGCAAAGACGGCAACGGCGGTATTTTAATTCCCTCTCTTGCGAGCGCTTGCGACGATATGATAATCCCTAGTATTATAATATAATGCCTAATGACTTACCAGTTAACAAAAAGAGGTAAATTAGTGGACATTTTCTGAAGACGTCAGTGAGACTACATAAACAATAGCCTGTATCCCAAAATGGCGGTAAGAAGTTCCACAATATGAGCAACTTCCCGGTCCTTTCAAGAACCTGTTAGTCTAGTGGTTTAACTTCCCGTTAAAGGCGAGTTTCTGTTTTGCGAGGGTCGATGTTCGATTCCCATAGTTGACTTTTTAGTTCCATTCTTTTTTTCTGGTAAATTGATGTGATCTTGTGCCGTACCCTGAGGATCGCAAGTGTTCATCAATATGTTCAATGTTATGTTGTCTGCTTGGATTTGCGAAGCTCTTTTTCTCCTGGTTCAGTTCAATGAAAATTTGTTTACAAAAATTTCAATTTGTAAGGTCTTTTATTACTTATAATTTATTTACTTCATATTTTCGTAATAGGCCCTAAATTTTACTTCGTCTTAGCAT
>Ga0307517_10008443_pt1 | contig 14777 bp, 19 predicted proteins | sample 23_EM_MG_FD_194515 | JGI IMG/M metagenome (GOLD analysis project Ga0307517, IMG submission 194515) | Populus trichocarpa ectomycorrhiza microbial communities from riparian zone in the Pacific Northwest, United States - 23_EM | ecosystem: Host-associated > Plants > Roots > Unclassified | place... | reverse complement strand
GAAGACGTCCCTGAAACCACAAACGGTGCGGTCCGACGGAAGTTGATCAAGTCAATCAAAGGCACGTCATCGAGGAAATTGGTCTGGGACAATACTGATGTATGACTTAGGACGGCGGCTTGACACAAAGCCAGGAATGCCGCAATCTCAAACACTCAAAGAGACCCTCAAGTCTGTCCTTGATTCCGTCTCTGCCTCGCTCAAGGCGCCCGTGGCCAAGACCGATGTCGAAATCGATCTGAGGTCCGAACACATCCGAATGGGAGAGGTCTGTTTCAGCAAATGCCGCCCCGTCCCCCATGACTCATTGCTCCCCCAACTAGATGGCTTCGAGCAACTGGTTCGCTGACGTCCTCCAACACGCCTACGATGATGCGCTGTGCATGAAAGGATGCGGAGGGGCAGATGCCGTGTTTATCTGTGCTGGAACCCTGCGTGGAGACTCTGTTTATGGGCCAGGTCGTCTGGTTCGCCAATCAGCGTTCCGAACGATGGACTGATCATTGTGTCACAGGAAATATCACCTTGGGAAATATTATGGAAATCCTCCCCTTCGAAGACTCTTTGGTCGTCTTAGAACTCGACGGGGAGACTATCTGGGCCGCCCTAGAGGTAGGGTTGGAAAAATGGCCTGCGCAAGAAGGGTAACGACCCTTCCCTGCCCGTTCCCCGCTACTCACTAACTTCAATACCTAGTCGGTTCCCTGTCGTTTCAGGGTTCCGTGTAGTATGGGATTCTCGTCGTCCACCCGGTCAGCGCGTCCTTAGCGTCCACCTTGACCAAGAAATCAACGAGAGCACCGCTGACGCTTCGACCTACACTCCCGGTGAGAACACACCCACCCAACCAGTGACCATAAACGTCAGTCAGGATCCAGCCGAGGAGGTGAAACGAGAGAAGGGAGGGAGAATGTACAGGGTCGTCATGAGAGAGTACTTGGCCGGGGGACACGACGGATACGTTATGTTTAAAGGGAACAAGTATCTGATCGAAGAAGAAGGTGGACAGATGATGAGCGCGGTCGTGAGGAAGTATCTCCTAGGTGAGTGAGCGTTGGGTTTACCCCTCCAGCTACAGCTGAAATAGGTCATGCTGCACAGGATCACGATTCGTGAACAGAATGTCCCGCCTGGCGAGAGAGAACGCCCTCTCTCGGACTTTCATGCAAGCCGGCACGGAGATGATCGTTCAACGTGAGAGGAAACGGTCTCAGCGGTTACAAAACCCGAAGATGCACTGGAAGCTCGCGGCCTCACTTGTGATCAAGTCAATTAGGTCAAAGAGGCACTACCAGGAGAACCTGAGCATCACCCAGGTCGAACACATGAGTGAGGTGGACTGTTTTGATGGCGAAAGGATGAGAAGGAAGTGGGGGACTACCCAAGCCAAAGAGGCGAAGGGAGAAGACGGCCAGGATGGGACGAGATCTCGCACGGCAGACGAGGACGACCTTCTACAGATCCATCCTGTCCTGGATGGAAGGTTCAAGGACATTGGTAGGGCCTAAGCCCATTGCGCCAGAGATGAGTAACCGTGGGAAGGTGGAAAGGAATGCAATTGTACTTCAACCATATGTACGCGATATGATACGAGCCTACGGATTATGGGGGGTGTCGAGTGTATGAGACATCTTCGACAGTGTGAAGCATACAGTGCAGCGCGAGGGCGAGATGCGATGTGACCAGACTATGCAATTTCGGATGAGCAGGGAAAGGAATGTATGCATAAATGACAGGGAGGGTGAATGAACCGGAAACTGTCCAACCGTTAGCCGAGCCGAAGACGCCCAAGTGTGAAAACCTAAACTGGGGACTCACAAGACCGATGGGGAGAGATATACACAGTACTGAATCGTCCACCAGGGGTGAAATAGAGGCGTTGAAGAGTTCGAGGGATTAAATCGGCGTCGGGAATTCGACTTTCAAGAGCTGATCGCGGCTGGTTTCGGAGGCGCCAAGACATTGGTGAAGTTCAACTTGCTGCCCATGGCGCCCGAGTGATCCCAGGGCCCTCGAACCGGGGCATTTGCCGGTGAGGGGCACTTGGAATCCCAAGACGAGGTCGAGGAAATGGAGGAAACGGAGGATGCCGATCCAGGGGGCTTGTGGCCGTAAACCTGGTGCTGTTCTTGGGGGACAGGCTCTTGAAAAGCGACGAGTGGTGGGAGGTGCCCATGTGTTCTCCTTCGGGAGGGGGTCTGGGTCGAGGTTGACGGAAGGACAGAGACGGGTTGGAAGGTAGGCAGAGGAATGGACGGCATCACGAATTTGGGTGTGCCTCGGGGAACAGGTCCTGACGGACAGAGACGGAGAGGACTTGGGGCAGGACGACGGGGCATAGTATCTGTGTGGAAGTGGAGTACCTAGAAAAAAAAGGAGTCTTATCAACATTCTCTGTTTCCGTTATAGGGACGTGCATACGAACCGTGGACGTGAAAGGGCGTTCGTTTGTGGCTCAGATCTCCAGGACCAAAGAGACGGAAACGGCTTATCTGTCAAAAGCGCGACCACCGGAGAGAAGAGGAAAACCGAGGGGAAGGAAAAGAAGGACAAGCAGAAGCAGGCCTGGTGAAAAGAGCGGAAGCCTGCAAACACCGGAGAACCGATCGCTGTCGCTGTGACACCGTCGTCCTGATGGCAACCCTGGTAACGTCACAACAGTTCAGCCTACAGCAGCCGAGGAGATACAGAGGTTACATTGCATTACGAAGTGGCTCTCAAAAGCAAGACTACGAGGTATATACATCAACAGGCTGTGATGAAATGAATAAGGATGAGATGCAATGGCCAGGGCTCAGAGAGAACCGTCCTCATTGATTGGTCGGTAGAATCTCATCAGTTGCGTCTTGAATTCTGTCAAAGAGAACACGATTGCAGAAGGCATCAGCGTCGTCTACAGGACGTCGATTCAATGGATTACACTAACCTTCAGGCTTATCCCAGATCCTCGCAGCGTCCGGATTGAGTGGTGATGCGTTGTTAGGTTCTGAATTGGAATTTGTCGATGATTTCAAACCTATCCTGTATCGGAGAACTCAAGCTTACCACTAAGAAGGGACTGGAGAGAGAGAAGGATGGTTTGCACGCTGTAGACGGCGGACCATTTGTCCTGCATGTACGTTAGAGTCTTACCTCTCCAAGCGCACGTAAGATCGCATACCTGGAGAATGTCCAAACAAATCGCGCCACCGGTCAAATCAACGTTAGGGTGGTAGCACGGCGTATCAAACTTAATCGTTGGAGCGGCGTAAGGGTAGTTGGGAGGGAAGGAGATGGAAATCTTGAAGCGCAAGCCAGCATAAATCTACCCAGAAAGTCAGCAAGCGCCTCTGACGTACTCGAGCCTGGCTTACAGTGGCAGGAGCGCCCTCGATTGTTCCGGCCCACTCAAAGAGGTTGGCATCGGATTTTGGGAAGGCAGACTGATTGAGACGCGTCAATGTGGGTGCCCTGGAGGAGGAGGCAGTGGCTCACAATTCCGGGAGAAGAAGACATCTAGGAGCTTCAGTCAGAGGTGTACCGTTGTCGGAAATCGCTGGATCGTACCATCAAGGTCATAAGCTCGTTACTTAGTCTGTTGAATGTTGCTTCAAGTTGAGTCCGGGGTTCCAATCTGATGTGCAGGGGATGATTACAAACCGTTTAGTAACGCTACCAGCAGCATCTGGGGAGGTGCCCTGGGCAGCCTGCTTGGTGGAGGCACGAGGAGGAGCGAGAGAGGAGGTGAGCTGTTCCATGGCGCAAGCTGGTGGTCTATGGTCAACCTGCAAGTTCAACTTTTCCGCGATTTTTCAAATTAGGCGCGTCCGCATCGCAAACCACGTGATTGGTCACACCACCACGTCACACACAGGCCCGGGTTTGGCATGGAATCTCCATGAAATTAGTGGAAAGCTAAACGGGGTGTCTGGCTTCGATAAAGCGCAGCTACCCTAGAGGATGCGGAGGAAATATATTGTACAGGCCAGCAGCTTGATCGGAGTTGGCCGGGTCAACCAATCGTAGTCTGTTTGCTCCCAACCTCACCCTCCCCCAAATCGGCACTGTCCTGGTCGCCACAAGTTCTTGCAGATTCTGGACACAATGTCCAGCGATTTCGCTCCTTCTCAAGCAGAGGCCGCTTTGACCAACAAGATATTCGAGAAATGCGACCTCCAGAAGTTGGGTATAATCAATGGCGACGCCGCAGTCAGTGTCTTTAACGGCACCAAGCTCTCCGCCGTCGTCCTAGGAGAAGTGTGGACCATCGCAGACAAGGATAACAATGGCTTCTTGACTCGTAAAGGCGTCTCGATAGCCCTCCGACTCATGGGTCACGCCCAGCGCGGTGAACAGGTCTCCGAGGCATTGCTTTTGAAGCGTGAGTATACGCGACTGTTCCTATGTTCCAACCCTCTTGGCAAGAACTCACCCTTACATAGCCGGGCTGCCGCCAAACATTGAGGGTTTCTCGTTACCGATTCTCCAACAACACACTGGAAGTTCTGCGGGTCGGGCCAAATCGCCTCCACCGGTCTCATCGGTCCCGCCATTAACACCTCAAGATAAGGCCAAATTCATGAAGATATTCTACGGGTGTAATCCGGTCAATGGAATGCTGAGCGGTACGACAAATTCCACTGGATTTTGAATCTCCCAGCTCACCTCCTAACTATCAATGACATGCTAGGTGATAAAGCCAGCGAGGTGTTTATCAAATCCAAGCTTCCTGTCGACAAACTATCACAGATATGGTCTGTAGCCCTGGGTTCACGCCCTGAAATTCCTCTGACCATCTTGTACTTGCACGTAGGAACCTAGCAGATACCCAGAATCGGGGTTCCTTGGATGCGACCGACTTCTGCATTGCGATGTACATTATTCAAGCCACCATGTCGGGACAACTCTCTTTCGTTCCGACTAGCCTCCCTCCCGGTCTCTATGATCAGGCGTCCGGAAAGTTCGACACAGTTGTATCTCATGCGACCGGCAGTAGCTCACAACTGAGCCCTTCGACGAGTCGCTTCCCAACTGGTGTCCTTCAACCCCAGTATACGGGTGGGCTGCAACCTCAGCTCACTGGCAGAGGTCCTCCGCCAAGTATTCCTCCCCGACCTGCTGTGGTTCCGGGGGTAAGCACGTTCAACCACACTTCCCCCTTCGGCGCACCACCAGCCCCACACTGGGACGTCACCCCTGCGGAGAAGGTTAACTCCGATAGGTTCTTTGATGGCCTTGACACCGCGAAGAAGGGTTATATCGAAGCTGACGCCGCGGTACCTTTCATGATGCAATCCAACCTTCCCGAAGATATTCTCGCTCAGATCTGGTGCGCCTTTGTGGTGATGTTCAATATTTAATCGATGCTGACTTTGGGGTCCAGGGAGTTGTCTGATATGAGCAAGGACGGTCGGCTCACGAGGGACGGATTCGCAATCGCGTTCCATCTGATTCAATCGAAACTTGCTGGCAAGGCCCTACCAGCAACCTTACCACCGTCATTAGTTCCTCCCTCTCTACGCGGAAATGTACAGACCTCTCCTCAACAACCGGCTCAGGAAACGATCCGCGATCTTTTGTGGGACGACTCCCCTCCCCCCTCGGCAGCTGTTCCATCTCAACCAGCTCAATCACCCTTGCAACCTCAGCGAACTGGCACCTTGAACGCGACGCCATTACAACCTCATGCCACTGGACCTTACCAGCCTCCCATCCAACCGCAGAGAACCGGTCCGCAGTTGACCCAGTCCACACCCTCCTTCCCTCAACCCACTGGAGGCCCGACCCGGTTCACTGCTTCTCCCCCTGCTCCTGCCCCAGATCCCTTTGCGAGCTCGGCTTCACACGACTTCCTGAGCGACGACGAGCCCCCTGCTCCTGCCCGACCACTCGAAGACAAGTCGGCAGAGATTGGAAACCTTCATAATCACCTCAACTCTACAAACCGATCTTTAAACACCGTTAAGGATGAACGCGCAGACATCGAGCAACGATTGACTGAGCAGGCTACGGAACTTGCGAACTTGCAGACTCAACTCATGGCCGCCAAGACTGGATACGAAACTGAAACGAAGCTACTTGCCACACTCCGTGAGCGATACGCCAACCAGAATGCGGATATAAGCAGGACCCGCCAAGAGTTAATCACGGCCGAAAGCGATGTTAGCGCTTTACGTCTTGAGAAGAACGAGGTCCAGAACGCGTTGCTGAGGGACAAGGAGGAGGTTCGAGAAGTACAGAAGAAGATGGCCGCTACTGGAGCCGAGATCGAGACAATCAAGGCTGAGATTGAAAAGGCAAAGAAGGACACGAAACAACAGAAGGGACTTTTGGCCATTGCTAGGAAGCAACTTGCGGCGAGGGAGGCGGAGAAGGTGAAGATCGAGAGTGAGAGGAGTGAGGCTGAGGCTGAGCTAGCCGAGACGATCAAGGAAAAGGATGAAGCCGAGGCTGAGTTGGCCGAGGAGCCTGGTGCTGCGATCCCTACTGAAGGGCCAGTCATCGGGAACGATATCGTTAAACCTTCGTCACCGGATATTTTGGCCGCTGCTATCGCTCAACCTCTCCCAGATACCCCCGGAGGCTCCGTTGTCGGCTCACCCAGTCTGCGATCACCCTCGATCAAGAGTACAAATCCATTCGAACGCCGCACCACTACCAGTTCCCCTCCTTCTCAATCGCCATTCATCCCGTTCAGTAGCTCTACAGAACCCCTGACCTCGACTCAACCGAAGGATGATGGCGACGAGGTCGACTTGGATGATCCATTCGGACTTGGTACCTATCGAGCCGAAGAGCCTCAACCCATCAGTGGTGCCACAGAAACCAACTTCGCTAAGGAAAGAACTGCATCCCCCTCCTTCCCCCTCGAGGCCGACGATTTGTTTGTCACTCCCCCTACTTCAGCTTCCCCGGTCTATGAAACGCCGAAGGGGGTCGATCACGCGTTTACCCCTCTTGATGCCGCTGTTTCCAAGTTTCCGTCGATCCCTGGAGCCCTCTCTGACGAGCCCGGCTCGGCCGTCCACACCAAGGAGGTTGAATCGGGCGAAGATAGCAGCGATGACGACGGTGGACCCGAAGAGGCGATTGCTACTTCCAAACAACAAACAGCCAGTGCACCATCCCCGGCCCCCGCAGAGGTCTCCAAGAAATCATCGACCGAGTCGAGTTTCGACGATGCATTTGGGGTTGGTTCGGAAACGAGTGCTTCTATTATCTCTATGCCTTCCACAGTCACACAGAACCAGACCGGCAACGACGCGTCAAAGTCACCATTCCAACCTGCCCCTCCTACAGGCGCTGACCCACTTTCAACATTCACGTCTTCTGACAAGCCAGGAGACCAATCAAATGGCGCAATTGCAGGAAAGAACGCTTTTGACGAGGCGATGGGTGTGATTCCTTCGGCTCAATCGCCTGTGAATGCTTCTTTTGGGTTTGACTCTGCATTTGACGACGATTTCGATTTCGCGGCCGCAAAGGCTGATTCGAACGCGCCACCGTTCCCTACCCCATTCCATGCTCCCACCCAGCCACCCCACACGAGCAATGGTGTCTTTAGTTCATTCCCTCCGGCCCCAACGACCGTCGGAACTTCACCCAATGTGAATGGGGGGTTTGATAGCGCGTTTGGTGTGGACAACTTCTCCCCAATTCCTACTCCTGCCCCTGGACCACCAACTATACAGGTATCGGGCCACGATAAGGAACAAGACACACCCTTCTCATTCGATGCAGCATTCAAACCCACCACGACTGCGACTGTGACTAAACCCGAGACTACGGAGAATGATGCAAAGGATAGCGCGCTCCACCCGGATCTGGGCGGGGTGCCAATGTTTGGAGGAGATAGGACTTCGAAGGCGATGGCGTTGTTCAGCGCGTTTGGATCCGGATCGGTACCAGAGATGCCAAGTAACACCACACCACTGGTGCAATTCCCGCAACCATCGACATCTCCCCCCCCTCAAAAAAGGAGCTCTTCTCCACCACCCGGCAGCAATGGGAGCATTCACAGCCACCTTGAGCAATCTTCGACCTGGTCGGCACCTCCAAAACCGCGTCCGACAACTGCGGACAAGCTGAAAGAAAAGGAGCAACCCACCAGGTCCTCGAGGCTAAGTGTGAGTTTGGAACTATACTGATCATTGGGCTTATTGGTTTTCCTCGGTGCCCGGCTCGGATCAATGGGGCGGTTTTCACTGATTGATTTCTCTTGTACTTCAGATCCGGCTGCCATTCGGGAAGAAGAAGAAATCGCAGGACGCGCATAACCCACCTCCAATCCCAGCCCGGGGCTCACATCTAACACCTCCTCAGGAGAATACCTTCGGGGAGAGCGAGGATGTGGATGCGGTGAAGCAATTGATGGTGATGGGCTTCAACAGGGATCAGGCGGTTGCAGCCCTGGAGAGGTCTTCATACGACTTCCAGAGGGCGTTGAATTTCCTGGTGGGCTCCCCATAATGTGCAACGATGACCGGTTGGCTGTGTGCGGAGCCCTCCTCATTATTCGTGTTGGATATTTTTGATTACCTCGCTCTGTCGGGCCTGCACACACTCGTTGCCTTTGTTTCTCTCCCCTTCGCCGTCATCTTCATGCCATTGTTGTCTCCCCACTCCCACTACCTCCCCAAGTTTACTCTCAACCCCGGATTGAACGGAAATGTCCTACTTTGGCCTACTACCTCTTATGCTGTTTCATTCGTCAGTGACACTGGAAACGTTTCCTGTCCTCCTTTATCTCTGCCGTCTATTTTATCATCGATACTGCTCTCTCCCTCGTTTTTTTCTTTACCTTTTTTCCTATTCTTGGCTTTTAAATGCGAGACAAACCTTTCGAGGTGGATTGATGCAGGGGTGGCTTGAAGTTCAATGCATTAAACTTGTGTTTGATGGTTTGTTGTTTCCGATCAGCTCAGTACGGGGTGGTCGCACGAAGCGCAAAGTGCCATAGTAGCGCTTGTATGTAGGGCATGCGCTCTGACCCATGGGTGACCCGAGCTCGGATGCCATTGTTCCCCGGGTGGCCGTGTCTGGTGTGTACGATAAACGGAGAATTGGCTGGACAATGCGTTGACCCGCACATCATCCGCCCCCACCGGGAAGAAGGGTGATTGGCCATAGCGTCCGAAACGGTTACACTTCGCATTCTATACCTTGTGTTTATTCCACCACCCACCACGGGTTACCCACCTCCCGCCTGGACAGCCTCTAGAGGAGTGTGTGCCTTTCTTCTTTCAAGTATATAATCCTCTCCTCCTCGGTCCACCCCATTTCGACATCCCTCCCGTACTCCTACTCCTCCATCCCCATCCCCACCGTTACCGCCTCACGCCGACAATTTCGGCTACCGCACACACCAATCTCCGTACGACGTTTTCCCCCATTCCTGTTCGCCAAGCTGTCGAAACAAATCGAACGGACATATTTATCCTACTTCTTCGCGTCCCTCTCTGACTTGTACGAACACCTGCTCAAACGGCTGCAACGGTTTTGCCGAATGAGGGTTGGAGCTTTTGAAGATAGATCTGAGCCCGAGTCACCTACGACCTCAACTTCTGCTAGTGGGGCTGTCAGGGATGTGGTCGACCAGGGTCCGAGTTTCGACATGGTCGTTATTGGGTGTGGAGGAGGCCCGTTCGAGACCAACCTATCCGCGTGAGTGACCTCTCTGCGGTTTGAGAATCTGTTTACCCGCGTGTCGCCTGTCGTGTGCTGACCTCAAGGGCGATCGGTTTCAGATACCTCGTCAAAGCGTCAGGATCAAACTGGGAAAAGGATTCGGTCGTCGGTCTTGAAGCCGGTATGTTTTCATCCCCGCCTCGCGTCCAATTCCCCCCTCGGTGTTTACGAGGCTTTGCGCAGGTTCTGGGCTCGGTGCACTCGAGGCGATCATGAAGTCTGACCCTGAACTTTTCGGTGTTAACGGAGAGACAGGGAAACCGTATACTGCGGCTCAGATTTTCTCCTACATGAAGTAAGTTCGCTGTATCCCAGTCGTGATCTAATCTCCCTGGCAAGGAATGAAAAGGCACGAGGTTACCTCGCCGATTCGATGCGGCGTCAGGAGAAGTTCGGGGTTTCCCGCACATTCTTGCTTCTTGCCTTTGTCTCTCGGCCGCGGTGTGGGATCTTATTTGCTGATCGATGTTTTCCTTTTCACAAGGTGTTACCTGATCACACATTCACACCTTGACCATGTGAACGGCCTCGTGTTGTCTGCGGGCTCTATGGGCGGTCAAAAGTTCATCCACGCTCGAAAGCAAACCATTAAGGACCTCGAAGTTATCTTCGCTGACCGGCTATGGCCAAAACTTGCCTCCCACAAGAAGGAGGATGCGAATGCTATGCTCGTGTATTCTCCGTGAGCATCTTGCTCGTTCCTGACTGTGGAAGGCGTCCTGATGATTGTCTGCAACAGGCTACCCACAGATCGCAGATATCTTGATCTTAACCGCGACATGTCTGTGTGTTCCATGCCTGTAACGCACGGCCTTACGAAAACTGGGAGTGTTTACGAATCTGCTGCTTACTTCTTACGGAATAACGTGACGGAACAAGAACTCCTGTTCTTCGGAGATGTCGAGCCGGACTCGATATCTTCGAAACCTCAAACCATCAACGTCTGGACAGCGGCCGCCCCAAAAATCCCACACACACTTGCTTCGATCTTCATTGAGTGCTCATGGACATCTGACCGACCTGACAACCTCCTATTTGGACATCTGAACCCCATGCATCTCCTCAACGAGCTCGTGACCTTGGCCCTGGAGATCTATAAGGTGAAGAATAACCTCAAATCGGCATCCATTGTCGTTGCGGAAGGAGCAGGTCCGGACACCAGGGCGAGGAAGAAGCAAAAACTCAACCCCATTTCCATTGAGTCACTGCGAGGCATGCTGGACGGAGTGACTGTTTATATCATGCATTGTAAGAGTGATGTGGGGGGAAGATATGATGGGCCTATTAGCCAAGTCATCGGGGCAGAGGTCAGGGCCTTGGTTGAGAAGAAAGGACTTGGTGCGGAGATCGTTGTGTTAGAACAAGGAACCCGGATACGTGAGTTTTACCCTCCCTCACACGCTGGTTTCACAAAACCCCTGACATGCCTTGCCCTGGTCACAGAACTTTAAGTCATTCGGCACCTGCAACTGCACTGACGTCTTCCACTGGTTTTTGGACGTTTCTTGTTCAGGTTCCGATATTCGATCTTTCCTAACCCCCCTTCGACCTTCGATTTGCTTCCTCGGGCTTTGTTTTCTCGTTCGGTTTCGCCTGGCTTTGCTCACCTCTTGTGGCCTCACACCCTACCTGCATACCATTTCTGTCTCCCCCTTTCTGTGTGTCTCGCTCCCATCCCATCAACGATCTGTAGCTTTATGTTTTTTTATTCTGACGACTGTATACTAGATATGCCTCTCGATGAAGAACGATGCGTTCGGATTACGTCGCATGTGTTTCCCTTGTGCTAGCCTGGTCCATTGTAGTACAAATCACGTATCCCCGAGATTCACGCCAGAGATCTGGGGTCTGTGTCCTATCTCGTGCGTTACCTGGCAGGCGAGTTGGGTCATCCGCAGCAACCGAAGTGATGTAGCACGTTGGGAGGTTTCCCCCCATCTCTTCCCCGACATCTTACCTGATATTTCACTGTTCCTCGTGGTATTTTCAAACGAGAAACTACTACCGATTGGCTGGGAATGCTGGTTCCGAGACTTCAAGGTCGTGCCACCTGGGCAGGGTGCAGGGTGGATGACTCTTCCTGCGGGGTTCGAGCAAATGACCCTGCACCCCGATGAACAAACGTCCCCAAGCGCTTCCCGCGGGCCTGTGGACGGAGAAGGGGATATCTTCAGCGATCCGGAGGATTGGCCGGATCCATTGGATCCTCGAATACCGAGAACAGGTACGAGCGAACACCGTAATTAAGTCACACTCGCAAATTCGGGAGATAAGACGACGGATGGGAGTGTGAAGATGATGTGAAGCTAGATGTCCTCCGTTCCAGATATCACTACACCTTGACTGCGCAACATAGGGGTGGCTGTAGTCCGATTGCCTGTAGTCTTCCGGCGAGGGGATGATAGAACAGAGTCTCGAGCGCAGCGGTGAGCATGTGACTGGTCTCGTGGATCCCGGCAAGATCACATAGACCTTCGACATCAACGACGACCATGTCCAGCAGGCAAGGAGGAAAGGCGAAACCCCTCAAGGTGCGTCTCTCGCATACTCGTATATTGTGTCGATAAACCATCTCAACGCTATCCAGGCCCCGAAGAAGGTGAAAACAGAAGATGACGAAGAAACTAAGGCTTTCAAGGACAAGCAGAAGGCTGATGCAGCCGCGCTCGCTGCAGCAAAGGACAGGGGTGAGTTTTGTGCTTCTTGTGCTTGCAATAGGGGGCTGAGCTTGGGTGATTTCTCTAGCGTTGAAGGGTTCGTGCACGTCCCGCTGTCTCCCGATTATCTCTGAACTGACGCTCCTTCAGGCGGTGCTTTGGGTGCTGGACTCAAGAAGTATATAGAAGTGTTTCGTTCAAGGTTCAGGAATTTTACTGACGGAACCCACGTTTTCCTCTGCAGGTCTGGCAAGAAATGAGAATTCCACAAGTCACGACACCCACATCATTTCCTAATGCTTCCGTCTCACGTTTCCAGAGGAGTGTTCAGTGTATCCCCTGTTGGTCCTTAGAGTAGAAAGAAAGTTTTTGCAGTGATTTCTGAGGGTGGACACGAGAATCGTGGTCAAAGCCCATTGATCTTGGTCAAGTGGCCAACTGCAAACGAAAACAGTGACCTAAGCCATCAAGCACACGCCCACCGCAACCACCACCACCACCCTCGCGACACCGACGCCGACCGTCAATCGCCAATGCTCGGTCCTCTACAGGTCCCTAGGCAACAGCAAGCCCAGGGTCAGCAGCAACAGGTTCAACAACAACCGCAACAACAGCAGCAGCAGCAGCAACTGCAACAACCTGGCGATTTGCTCCCACCTCCCCAGAGTGGACAAGACTTCACCCTCTCTTCTGTTCTACACTTCCTCCAGACAGAATGGCGAAGATACGAACGCGACCGTAACGAATGGGAAATTGAACGCGCTGAGATGCGGGTACGCCCTCGTCCGACCACCCTCATCAGAATTTATACGCTCGTCTGATGCTCAATTTCGAATTTGCGTGTAGGCTCGGATTGCGCTTCTTGAAGGAGAACGACGGTCTTTTGAAAATGTCAAACTCGACCTTATGCGCCGTATCAAAATGTTAGAGTATGCGCTTCGTGTCGAACGGTACGTCAATCATGACCCTTCCCGCATCCGTTACTTCTTCCGATGTATTTTAACTGCAATTTAGTTCGAAGCAATTGACCCAATCATCCTCTCAAGGCGTGCAGCCGACGAAATCCGGTGTCTTGCATGGCCAGAAAGAGGAGAAGGAGGGCAGTGGAGGGAGTTCTCCGCGAAGCGAAGGTGTGTTTCGCGTCGTCGGCATTAATCCTGATCATTAATTCTCCTCGCCTAGATTCCGCTTTACCCCAAGAACGGATACCAGGCGGTCAACCGAACGGGAACCCGCCCTCAAACCCCAGTAGCAGGCCGAATACGTGGGCCGGCGTGCAGCTAACGAATGGTCCGCATGGTACGAACCTCCTCGGAAAACCACCTCCCGGACGTGACCCGAAGAGCAGGGCCCGAAGCCGAGAGTACCTGAAACAGTGCGTCTGGATCCCTTCGTGTTTTCGCAGTCTGTTTCTGATCGTACTCGCCAAGGTGCTTGCAAGAGGTTTCGTACTTGACTTCTCCTCAAGCAATGAACCCTCTGCCAAATCGACCACTCTTAAGCAACCCCTCCCTTCCTCTTTCCCTCCCGAATGTTCCGTCGTTTGATCAGATCGCTTACAACGGGCGCCCAAGAAAATCGATGCCCGATCTTCCCAAGGAGTTCCCTCAAATGATGAGCATGGGTTCTGCACCTTCCTCGCAGGGGAGTCAGATCAATGCTCTCGACCGCAACATCCCCCAAACGCAACAGACACAACAGCAACAACCCTCTGCTGGCCCCTTAGGACCTCAGTCGCAACAACAGGAGCAACAGAGCCAGCTCACCCAAACTCAACCCTCTCAATCACAACTTCCTCCGCAATTGCAGTCGCAGAGCTTAGAGAGGCATCACGATGGAGATGATGAGCCTCAACAACTCACTGCCATCTTCAGACCCGACGACGCCGGAGAGTGGAAGGAACGGTTAAGGTTAACTCATGAAGCTGCTGAACGCGAGAGACTAGAGCGGACGGGCGAACCTCCATCTTCGATGGGTGGAGTTGCCTCCTGGGAGCGCGGGGGACTAGATGATGAGCATGGCAGCGGGAAAGATGTCGATGAGGAGGATGAAGAAGAAACGACTGCTAGCTTCGGAGAAGGCTCGGACACCGACGGCGCCAAGATTTGGAAAGCCAAACGCACACTGCGAAAGTAAGATCTCTCTCATTTTCGATTGCATAGGTGTTCACAATTTTCCTCAGTCATCTGGACGCCATTCGAACGATCGCCTTCCATCCGACCGAGCTTTGTCTTGCTAGTGGCAGTGATGACAATACGATCAAACTTTGGAGAATGGATGTTGCCACTCTAACTTCTTCGGCGTACGTTCGCATTGCATTTCCAACGACCCGCTGGAGCTAATATTGTCCTCCCATAGTTCACGCTCAACAGTAGAAGTCGAACCCCAGCTGACACTGCGTGGTCATTCAGCAGCTATCACGAAGTTGATCCATATTCCCTCAAAACACGCGCT
>Ga0307517_10008442_pt1 | contig 14780 bp, 8 predicted proteins | sample 23_EM_MG_FD_194515 | JGI IMG/M metagenome (GOLD analysis project Ga0307517, IMG submission 194515) | Populus trichocarpa ectomycorrhiza microbial communities from riparian zone in the Pacific Northwest, United States - 23_EM | ecosystem: Host-associated > Plants > Roots > Unclassified | place... | reverse complement strand
AAACTTTCACAGGTTTACCCGTAATCCGGTAAATTAACTATAAACTTAAAAAAGAGGATACTGTTCTTCATAAAATATTATTTTTTAGAATAGTATTTTTCTTTGCTTTTTTAATTAATTTTTTTTTTAATTTTATTCTTTAATATATTTTATTCTTTGATTTTTTTTCAATCAATGTTTTTTTTTTAATTTCATCCTTTATTATTATTATTATTATTATTTTTTCTATTTAGTTATCACACTCTCATAACATGGATTCCAAGTTTAATGAGTTAACCTGGTTGACTCAATTTTTTTATTAATTATTGATTTGATTGAGAATTAAACTTCATGATTTGTTTTATTTACTTTTCATTAGGTTTTCTTGATCTCATAATCTGAGAATTAACTATAAACTAAAAGAGAAGGGGGTTTTACTGTACCTCTTCTCACAAAACACTATCAATTGGAATAGTGCATTGCTTTGTTTTTTTTTTTTTATTATTTCCTTTCATTTTTTTTCAATCAATATATATTTTTTAATTTCATCTTTTAATATTATATTTTTTTTCTATTTAGTATCACACTCTAATGACACGGATCTCAGGTTTGACGAGTTAATTTGGTTTGACGAGTTAAATTGGTTTGGCGGGTTAACTTGGTTGCCTCAAATTTTTTTTTCCATTTTATCTTTTAATATTGATTTGATTGAGAATTAAAACTTCATGATTTGTTTTGTTTACTTTACATTATATGTTATCTTGGTCTCATGACTTGAGAATAGTGTTTAACAGGTTAACCCAAGTTGACTGAGGTTGTTTTTTGTGTCTTTTATTTAATTGATTTTTTTTCAATTTTATCATTTAACATTGGGTCGGTTGGGAATTGAATTTCATAATTTATTTTGATTTGCTTTTTATAAGAATATCGCGGTCTCACGATCAAGGTCATGAGTTTTGATATTTTAACCCTTGTTAAATCATGTTTTTTTTTCTTTCTAAAGGTAATATCAATCTCATGACACGGGTCATAGGTTCTTCAAAATTAGACTTGCTTTTTATTGGGTTGTTCCCGTTTCATGACCCGGGTCGCGGGTTTGACGGGTTAACCCAATTGACTCATTTTTTTTCTCTTTTTTAATTGATTTTTTTTCCAATTTCATCAATTAATATTGTGTTTCATTGAGAATTAGGCTTCATGATTTATTTCGGTTTGTTTTTCATTAGGTTATCCTGATCTCATGACCTGAGAATAATACTTAACGGTTAACTCGGGTTGACTTGACTTATTTTTTATGTTAATTTTTTAATTAAGATTTTTACAAATTTCATCGTTCAACATTAGGTCCGATAAGGGCGATTAAGAATTGAGTTTTATAATTTTTTTTGACTTTCTCTCTATGAGGTTATCTCAATCTCAAAATCAAAATTGTGGATTTGACAGGTTAAACCGGGTTGAATCAACTTATTTTTTTTCTTTTTTTTTCTATAAGGTTATTTCGGTCTGATGACCCAGGTCATCAATTTGGTGGATTGACTCAAGTTGCTTTATATGTTTTTTTAATTGATTTCTTTTTTAATCGCATCCTTCAATAATGGACTGATTGGGGATTGTAATTCGTAATTTGTTTCAATTTGCTTTTCATAGGGTTATCTCGGTATTATGACTCGGGTTGCAATTTTGACATCTTAACTTAAGTCATTTTTAATTGATTTTTTTTATTTCCATCCTTCAATATTGAGTTGATTAGGAATTAGGCTTCATAATTTATTTTGATTTGCTTTCTATAGGATTATCATAGTCTCATAACCTGGGTCATGAATTTAGCATGTTAACCCGGGTTGTCCCAGATCAATCCAATATTTTATTATTTTAATATTAAGAAAATATATCATCTTGAAATTTTGTTTAGTCAAATATTATTTTCTATGAGTTATATGAGTTGTTTTTGGACCAGTAAAGTCAACCAGTTATATCAGGTAAATCCTCACACGAATTAATTTTTTTTTTCTCGCTAGGGAAAAAATATTAGCAACATTTAAATATTTATTTTTTGTTTAAGAAAAAATTAACTTGACCCGCAACGTAGCGCGAGTAAATCATCTAGTTTATACCTAACCTAGATTAAATTTTATAAAAAAAATATTATTTAAATTAACCCGAGTAATTTTGAATTAACTTGCATTGAAAATTTGTTTTAATTAATATGATTTAAATAAATCATAGGTGAATGAGAAATTAATCTCAAATAACTCTTGGTTTTTCTACTTAAAGAACCCTTGGTTTTTCTAAATTTAATTCTTAATTTGTGGTGGCCAATCAAAGGTTGATAATGATGATAATTAATTTTTATTAATTCTTCAACTCTTTAACTTCTAAAATTCACTATAAAAATATTAATAGTAGCGAGAATCAATTCTTATTATGTTGAAAGCATGTGTTTGCCGTAATTTATTATTTTGCATACTTATAAATTTAAATTTATATGAAATTTAGGTTTTTCTTAAAATATTTTTATATTTAGTATATTTGGTTCCGATATTCGAAACATCATTACTTTTTACTAGTTTAGTATATTTACAAACTTTAGCCTCATTGCTTTGCATGTGATTGAGTATCCAGTTAGCCAATGTTGTCACCTAATAACCTTGGTCGGCATCATATCCAGTCAGCCAGTGTTGTCACCTAGTAACCTTGGTCGGCATCATTCATGTATTCATAAATTAATATGGTTGCTTCTCAATTAAAATCTACTTAGATTAACTAATTTGGATGAAGAACAAATTGAAATGAATGACACCATGACATTTTACACAAATGTTGAATCTTTAAGGTGCTGACAAGAGAGTTGGGCTCATGGGAGCTGGAATTTATGCCACCAATTCTTGCCTCATGCCAAAAACTCACCACATACAATAAGAACATCCATACACTTTGTCGAACACAGAAATCCAATTCCATCTAGTTATCTAGCTAACAGCTGGTATTTCCTTTACTTGAATCCCATGATGAACAAGTGCACTGTTATCGTGGCAGCAAAGACAAGTGTCTAGCTAGTCGACAAGCTTGCTCTTGTCATTTCACGTGAATAGCCTAGATCCTCAACTTCACCGTACCAGTCCTTCTCAACAACAATGCACTATCTTCTAGCTAGGCAGCAGCTCAGAGAGTACGTGCGAGACTTCAAAATATATTCATTTTGAGGGACACAAGGTATTCAGTTCCAAGGTATATATGTTTTTATATTATTAGTCGGTGGTTTTGGGTTGAGAGATGCAGACATCAGTCATGGAGAAGAGAACCTTTGGGCTATTTTTATTGCTTCTCCTTGTCTCGGCTTCTCACAAGATTCCTTCCGCCCTCTGTACATCGCATTTTCTCAAACTAGTCGAGGAAGATAAGTGAAGATTTCACTTTGTTTTCATGACATGCATGCATGAGATCTCCTAACGATACTACGACTGATGGCTATTCCATTTGTGTACATGAGGAAGAAACGTGAAAGATATACAAATTGATGAACAATAGTTACAGAAATTAAGAAAAATCCATTATAGTTTCATTTCCTAATTAGACACTAATTATGATTTCTGCTTAATTATGTGTGCCTGCAGGGTACCGATTCTTTTCTAAGCTCATGTTTTTATCATTTGTTACCATTTCCAGTGTCATGCACACACACATAGATTGAGAGAGTGAATTAATAAATCAGAGAATCGATCAATATTAATTTATTAATCTTTTCTCAATATTTTTTTTTCTATCTTCTCTGTTTGAAAGATAGACGGACGGAGGGTAAATATCCATCTTCTTTGATCACTATTCTAACCAAACTATATATTCTTATTTTCGAGACAAAAACTCCCTGCTGTATGCAGGCCATGTGTCAGCTTGTGATTCTAACACATGTTTAGGCATACAGAAATAGATAAACAATAAAAATAGTAGTGAAAATTCTCTCTTTTTTTGTCAATAAAAAACTAAAAAAATTCATAAAAGAGTTTGAACCATGATGAGACCCACCATGATAGAAGGTCCAACTGGTGAATCTCACCAATGTAACAGCTTGCTTCCTTCCTTTTTTTTTTTTTTTTTAATTTCATTGTTTAGCATCACTCGGGAAATTTCATTGTTTAGCTGTGAAAGCTATGTTTTTATTGGTAAAAATATCATCAATAAGGAACTGTTTTGTCAGCTAGTATTGGGTCTATGATTTCATATCCATCAATATTTTTGTCATTGATTTAAACATCAACGGACATGCTAACATAATATTATTATTATTGATAAAAATATCCGAAAATAAATTTGTATTAGTCTATCGGTTGGTAAATATTACCAATAGATTACCAATAGATAAATCTTCGGTAATATATTGCATCTAACCACTAGATAAAGTGACAAAATCATTAATAATCATGTTTTGTCGATGATTCCATCGGTCTATATCAAAACAATTAACAACTTTTTATAGTTTTGCGAGGAAAATTAACATGCTGTACCAACAGAGTTTCTATGTCGGTCGGTGATTCCATCAGTGGTGTACTAATTTATTTCTTTTTTTTAATGCTATAAAAACAAGTTGACATTAAACAACATTAACAAAAAATTTAGCTTGAAGAACACAATTAATATTATTAATTTAACTGTAAAAATCAATTATAAATGTTTATAAATATTAAGAAGAGGCTACAGATGGAGGTGGAAGAGAGGAGGGAGGAAAATCTCATGGAGGTCTGTAAGGGGAGGATAATAACTAAACATGTATGCAATCATCTCCTCCCATTGCTGTTTTTTTTTGTTACTTTGCCTCTATTGCGACCCTCAGAGCACCAATTTGTTGTTTAACCAACTCTTTAATAGGTGGTGATGGATGAGACCACACAAGATTATAGGGTGCTTAAAGTCGAGACACCATAACCTGACCTCATATCTCAAACCATAGTCATAGAGATACCATAAACTAGATTCTTATTGAGTTCATTGGATATTCCAGCCTCCAACCATAACTCCGGATCGTATTCTGAATGAATTAAAGGGTCTTCCTTGTGTTTGGCACCTGAATGCACCACAGGCTTAGGAATGTTACTGCTTGGAGATGCATAACTGCTCTGTTTCATCCCTAAACTTTTCCTTGACATCTAAACAATATAACTAAATAATTAAGAACATTTAATTAAATTCTCAATCTATAGTTTATGGTTTTCTATTTTAGTGCATCTATCCACTTGAAATAAATTTCAGCAACAATTTCTCTATACATGACCCTACCTAAAATTAAAAAAAAAATGCAGACAACCAAATGCAACGAGCCAAATTGTCACCCACAAGTCAAACACACACTCATTGTGTATTCTTTTCAAGGACAAGGTTTAAAGGTTATGAGCTATTAAAAACTACAATACTTAAGCAAACTACGAAACAAATGACAACATTTGAAAGGTTACCATATTTATTATTGCAATGCTTATATACGGTCGAAGAGAGGATAAAAGGAAACAAGCACTTCCTTATATGTAATTGTAAGAACTTTCTTTGGTTTTTATTTCTATTTTTTTTAGTCAAACTTTATTATATTGTTATTTGGTTCATTATAAGGCTATAAGCTATTAAAAATTGCAATTAGAAGCCATGATACTTTAGCAAACTTGGGATGAAAACTGTGGTATTTAAAAGAAGAAATTGTTGTATTAAAAATTGATTATGCTAATAGAAGAAAACTATGGTATTTTGGTTGTGCTATTTTAACTTCTTCGAATCTCAAATGCTAAATAATGAGATCACTAATTGATCAAAACAAAAGTTCAAAGAATACTATTTTCATTAGTTATCTAAAATCATCAAAATCTTCCCTTGATGATAACTTTCCACCAAGATCACCTTACAAATCACTCACCAAGTTATTTTATTAAACTAACTAACTAAATTACTCAAAAATCAAAATCATATTTAAAAATCAATAAAAAAACATATTTTATATCTGGTTAGTCTGAATTCACTATAGAAACCTAAATGCAAATTAATAATCAAATGATACGTCATCCTTAATTCTATTGTTAGCCAATAAATATACTAAATTTAGATCAGAAATCTAAATGCAAAATCATCATCAGATGACATATCGTTTTATTTAAATAAAAAATTCAAAATCCAAAGATAAATCAATTCGAGGAGGAATAAATGATAGTAGTAATTATTAAAAAGAATTTTTTTAATAGTCTATTCAGATCATAAATTCACATAAAATCCAAAATCAGCATAAACCCTAACTTTTTTTAAATGGGAAATTTTCCAATTTCAAACACAAATAAGTGAGAAAATATAATGATAATTGAGAAACAAAGAATAAAAAATGATATGCAACACGTATAAGGGAAAAAATATGAGAACAATAAAGGAGATATGCATAGCATGTAAACAATAGAGGCCAAAAGGTGAAAAGAAATCAAACCAGAGAGAGAGAGGGGGGTATTAATTAGAAGGGAAATGGGGGGAAACTAAGGATTTCCTTGACATATCTGGGTTTAAATTCACCGATAGAATTTTATATAAGAGAGAATGCAATCATAAATCACATCAACTCATCATCGATGGACTTACTGACAGAAAATTTCGAAATAATCAGTGCATCCATCGATCGTTTAAAAAGTTTATCAACTTTTTTTAACACCCCTAAATTCACCGATGAATTTTCATATGTTGGTATGTCTATCGGTGAATCTAACCTCCTGAATTCTAAATTTTGAGTGAAGATTTAATTTGATTTAATAAATATTGACTTGTGAAGTGTAATGGAAAATTAGTGTTTGAGATGTGCATGAATAATTATTTGAATTTTTAAGATGTATGATATGGAAGTGTATATGAATGAATTGTTAAATTTAATTAAGTGAATATTAATGGTTGATGGTTTAGAGTTGTTGGAGAAGCTTCCGGAGCGAGACCTGGCTTCTCAGGAGCTTGCATAGTAGAAGCTTAATGTAATGGATTGCTCCTCACTTTTTTTCTTAATTACTTAAAATGATTTGATAGTTTCTATTTTTTCAATGGATATTTAATTGTGTTGCATATAATTTAGAAAGTTATTTATGTTTTGTAATTGACCACAAATATTGTAATATTAGAAGTGAATGGTGACAAGCCGCAACGGAGGTACCCGGTAGATTAAACTTGTACACAAACCAAGATGCACGTTTAGTGGTTCCATTGAAAACTAAAAACACACCCTATTAAAATGCTTTCAAGCTTTATCTTTGAGCATCGTGACTCTATCCTCTACTTCATGTGAATGATTATATGTCAAGTGCTCGAATGTTTTTAGAGACATAAATAACCTTTCTAGCCAAAGAGTGATTGAGAAGTATCTTAGTTTTTTGTATGCGATAAATGTCATTCCTTTACTTGTATTGGATTTATACCGAGTATGCCCATAGATTTTGCACTTAGTTAAATTTATATTTTCATCATAGTATAACATGCAAAACTTTAGGCGCATATCAATTTTTTGGTATCCTAGACCAAAGGGTTTCATCATGGATTTTACAACATAAAAATTCTCTTTCAGCCTATTTCCTTCCGATAAAATGTTTTTTTCCCATTTGATTATGCTATCGTAACTGGCCTTGCTCATACTTTAATTAGACTTGATGGTAAACACTCGTGCAATGACCAATAAATAATTGTAATTTGTACACCCATCCCATAATGGCTCATTGAAATCTTTTAGAAGTTCAAAAAACCTAGCTGCATCTACATTTGGTTCTTCATCTACACGTGAACTTTCACTTGAATAACCATGATTTATTCCCATTATATCCATCACCATACCTCTATAACGATTACTATTATCATCTATAATTTAATGTATATTGCTAGAACTAGATGTTATGCCAACAATCCTTTCTAATATTGTCTCGTAAGGAACATATGGTTCTCCATGTGTAAACCAATACAAGTATTTCTCAAGGAATCTTTTTTTTAGAAGATGCATCATCATATCATTTGATTGGTGAGACTTTTTATTTTTGCACTCACACATAACTATTTAATTTCATCTCCACTAATATTCCTCAGATATAAAATTATGAAATTAATAAAACCCTTAATCCCTTTACAATAATCTTTTTTATACAACTCTTGGAGTGAATCTTGATACATTTAAAAAAAGATCATCCATTACTTAGAAAACTTATATAGAATAATAATGACAACATTTCTTAATAATGTAACAATCAATTTAAAATTTTACTTTGGTAATAAAAAATTAATTCACAATCTAATAACCAATTATTATTGTTTTACAAAAATATAGTGATACGTCAAAATATTAATTAAATAAATCCAATAGTTTACAATTAATTCATACCCAACTAATTTTGTATCATTTTTTAAATTCAAACTTATTCAATTTAAATTAATATCAATAAGTAAAAAGTAAAAATCTTAAAATTAACCTGCTAAATCATATTTAATAAAAAAATTAAATACATTTTTTTACATTTTAATCCTACCTGCAACACCGCAACATAGGTTGTTGCGCAGATGAATTTTCTAATTCACTCCAAGTTCCATAGCAAAAATCGCACTAATTAAATATGTTTTCTACTTTTGTGATACTTTTGATGCAAATTAAATAACAAAGGTCAGTGGCTTCCACCAATGAACAGCATGGAGAAAAAAATAATGGTGATCACGTGACATGCATCTTGAGTAGTATAAATACTCAAGAAAAGACCCCATGCAAGAACAATTCAATTTGAAGTTGAGGAAACTAGTAGCAGCAGTGAAAGAGTGTAAGCTTGCTAGCAGGTTCTAATACTTGAACAGAGATATGGAGAAGAAATGCTTCGGTCTTTTCTTTTTGCTGCTCCTTGTCTTGGCTTCTCGTAAGTCAATTATAAGTGTTTAACATCCACCATTGATTTTTTCTTTCACTTAAATCAGTACCGTTATTTTATTCTGTCTATGTGTTCTGAAGGAGATTGATTGACTAATTATTTTTTCATAATTTATGCGCTGTGGCATTTCAGAGGAAATGGTGGTACCAGCTGAGGCTAGGGTTTGTTTGTCGCAGAGCCATCACTACAAAGGACCATGTCTAAGAGGCCACAACTGCGCTATGGTGTGTAAGACTGAAGGTTTCGCCGGTGGTGAATGCAAAGGGTTCATCAGCCGCTGTTTTTGCGCTAAGCTTTGCTAGTCAATGCAACCCCCACAAAATATGGCAGCAACTAATATTTATTATATGTAGATGCTGCAAGGCTCTTTGAAATCTAGCAAGCTAGCTCCGGCAGCTGACGATGTTAGTTGTGGTTTGTTTCAATGTTGGTTTACGATCTGCTTTTGGAAACTATGAATAAATGAACTCTATCTTCTTGCACCTTTCTGGGTTTTTTTTTTTTTTTTTCTATATATGAAAAAAATATGATCATTAAAATAAATCGAAGGATAGGTGTGATCCCACGTGACCTAGTATAACTAGTGTTGCAAAACCTAGGCCGAGTTTTTTTTTTAATTTAAAAAAATCTTAAATTATGCATACGCAATTTAACTTAGAGTTAAAATAAATGAATGAAATAATTAAAAAGAGAAAGGTAATTATGATCTTGTTATGTTCTTATTGAAAGTTTTTTTTTTTTATCAATTACCAACCAAATTAGCAAGAGCTTAAATACCTTGTTCCATAAGAATCACAAACAATAAACTAATGAAAAAAATCAACAATATACAAGAGATACTAGTTGAAACAGACCACCTTAGAGCAAAGATATCGATTCAAACAAAAGTATACGTTGATCAATTGTTTTGCTCCAATTAATTACAAGAGTAGAGATCATTTGTCTACCGGTCCAACCATGATTTTTATAAAATTTATTTATTTTTATTTTAAATTAATATTTTTTAATATTTTTAAATTATTTTGATGTGTTGCTATTAAAAATTAGTTTTAAAAAATAAAAAATATATATTTTTATATATTTTTAAATGAAAAATAGTTTTAAAAACAACACTATCTAATAACAAATATTACATAAGTTAAAAAAAAAAATTCTTAAGCTTTAGGGCGGCTCTTAATTTAACAATTTTCCCGTTTTTATCAATAAAAAGAGAACATATAAAAGCTTTTTTATCCCTATATTATGCTAATTTCTCATTGTTCTTTAATTATATTTAACATAATCATCGGGTGTCTGTGTGTCCCTCACGTGATTTCTAATTAAAGAATGAAAAAAATACTTCTCCAATTGCAAACAGGTTACATTCTCCTGCTAATATCAAAATATAAAATTTCAAAAATTTCAAATAATAGCTCTAATTATTGTTTACTCACGTATTTTTCTTTTATATTGTACTAAAAGAGAACTTTCTTCGAATTTCCTCTTCTAAAACGGATTAAGTGAGGAGTACATAGTATTTAACAAAATAGTCCAATTAAGAAAAAAATTGTTTAATAATATAATTATTAACTAGAAATAAAAGGTGTCAGTGTTTTACTATAGTGGGAGTTACTGTACACCATGAGTTTCACTGTGAATTGTACTGTTTGGTGGGAGCATGATGAGGGTGCAGGCCCCAAGTGCCTGGCTGGAGGCACGCTCATGGGGTTGCGGACACCTGACGTTTGGGCTGTCAGGCCTAGGCGTTGGCTAGGCCATGCTTGCCTGCTTGCGCCCCATGCTGCAGCTACCTGGCGCTGGGGCTGGCCGAGGCCCTAGCATACAGATACCTGGTGCGAGGTCTGCCCAACCTTGGGCGCTAGGGGCAGATCCGCCCGCCTGGCTGCAACCCCTTGATTCTGGGGTCTGCAGCCCCTGCCGTCGAGGTATGTTATGATCGCCTTTAAGTTTAAAGGCCTGCGCAACTAGATCGGCAGACCCTGCAGAGAAAAAAAAATAAAAAAAATAATAACAATTATCATTATTATTATTGTTAATAATTTTTTCAAAAAAAATATTACTGTAGAAACTTTGGCAACTTTGGCCAAACAAGTTTGATATTATTATTAATATTATAAATATTATTATTTGTATTCTAAATATTATTATCTTTATTGTAATTAAAAGTATTAATATTAAGAATAGAAGAAAATTGAAAAAAATATAATAACAATTATTATTATTATTATTGTTAAAAAAACATTTGAAAAAAATATTACTATATAAACTTTGGTCAGACAAGTTTAATATTACTATTAATATGATGAATATTATTATTTATATTCTAAATATTGTAATCTTTTTTGTAATTAAAAGTGTTAATATTAAGAATATTATTATTGCGATATAAATATTATGATTTTTATTATAATTAATATTATTAATATTAAAAATACCATTATTTTTATTATAATTAGAAGTATTAATATTAAAAATAATATTATTTGTGTTATAATATTATTATTTTTACTATAATTAAAAATATTAATATAAAAATAGTATTATTCGTGTTATAAATATTATTATTTTTCATATAATTAATAGTATTAATATCAAAAGCAGTATTATTTGTGTTATAAATATTATAGAGCCCTGGGAGACCGTTTCTCTACTGTGTTTTTTGGCAAGAATTACAGCTGAAGGCATTGTCTCCTCTGCCAAAAGCTATTGTGGTTGTCCTGGTAGCTAGACAAAACGTTGTTAGGTCTGGCAGCAAAGCCAGGCCCAAAACACTTTCAAAAGGGGCTGCCAGTGATGGGTCATGCTGCCCAACATGACCCAATAATGTTCGGTTTGTTTGAGTCGGACCCAACACACTTCAAAAAGGGGTTGGGTCTCACTGCCCAACTAGACCTACCGATCTTGGGTCTGGCTAACAACAAGACTCCATATCCTTCAGTTTAGCAGCGTAACCATATCCAATGATATTATTATTTGTATTATACATATTTTAAATTTTATTATTATTAATATTAAAAATATTATTATATGTCTTATAAAGATTATTCTTTTTATTATAATTAAAAGTATTAATATAAAAAAATTATTATTTGTATGATAAAAATTATTATTTTTAATATAATTAAAAGTATTAAAATTAAAAATAGTATTATTTGTGTTATAAATATTATTATTTTTACTATAATTAAAAGTATTAATATAAAAAATAGTATTATTAATATCATAAATATTATTATTATTATAATTAAAAGTATGAATATTAAAAGTATTATTATTTGTGATATAAATATTATGATTTTTATTTTGATTAACATTATGAATATTAAAAATACCATTATTTTTATTATAAATATTTCAATTTTGATTATAATTAATATTATTCATATAATCATTAATAAATTTGTAGGAAATATTATTAATATTGAGAAATAATAATAGATTTGATTTGAAGGGTAAAATTAAGAGTTATTATTACTATTGTTATCATCATTTTTAATTTTTTTTTAAATTATTACTATAAATATTTTTATTTTTATTCATATTATTAATATTAAAATATTTTTATTTTTATTATAATTAATATTGTTAATATAAAAAATATTATTATTTGAATTATAAATTTTATTATTTTTATTACAATTAATATTAAAAATATCATAATTAATATATTTAAAAAATACATTGAAAAAAATACAAATCTAATCTGAATGTTGAAATCAATTATTATTAGTATTATTAACTTGGATCTAGTATACCCTTTCAAATTTAAGAAACTCGAGTAGGGAAAGGTGCCGACCATAGTTATTTAGAAGTGGCAGGATGCTGACCAAGTTGCTCGGGCTTGACCAAGTTGCTCGGCTTCAAGCCCCATGCTGCAGACACCTAGCCTTCTTTCCGTTCTCCTCAGCCTTCCCAGCCCAGCTCTCTCTTCTTTGTTTTTTGTGGGATGAATACTTCCACACCCAGTAGGACAAAAGAGATTTAGGTAAATGTGAGAGAGGGTATGTGGGAGAGATCCATAGGTCCATGAGGAGTGCTGATCGTCCAAATGGCAAGGCTAGATCACAGGAAATTTGAAACAAAAATCTTCAATTTTTTTTACAGTTCATAGTCCTGGCCAAAAAATATGAACATTGAATATTGAGTTGGGGTCCACGCAGACGAGCGGTATTCAACAAGAAGGGGCGGCACATCTGTGAATTTGACGGGCATGTGGCATCTGTTTTCTGTGGGGTTTTTTCTTCAATACGGCATGCAAGTGTGTTAGAGGCTCTTACATATGTCACCCTTAAGTACACTTTGTGTAATAAATCCAGCTCACCCATCTCTCACCTGAACTGCAGTTTCCCTGGTTTCCATATATCTATAAAAAATAAGGATTGAATAAAAAGGGAAATCACGCGATTAACTTTTTTCGCAGGTTGTTAACCAAAGTCCAAATCAGGTAGATAACTTTGTGCTGAATTTGTCAGCCAGAGTTTGTCTAAAATAATACCAACCATGTAACATGAGCGGTCTTCTCAGTTTTGCTCCCCTTTTTTCATGGGAAGCCCTTGCTTATATTGGGGTATTATCCTCCAACCTTATTCTGCTGGCAAAGGCTTGGTAGAAGATGTCATCACACATGGACATACACTCATGTCGTACAGCTATAATCTTCTCTCTTTTGGCAAAATAGAAAGGGATCATCACGGATTGGATTTTTGCTACTTGAATTCCCAACCCTTTTAGCACTGAAAGCTATTCACACGTTGTGTAAGAGCTTAACCTCATCGAAAGAAACCTAATTTAGAACTAAATCAACGTGAAATGGGCATGATAAAAAGGGAAATGGACAAGTAATCGTCCTGGTGCTAGGCCGCCTGGCTGTAGACACTGGCGAGTTGGTCTGCAGGTCGTGGGCATGGCTTTGCAAACCCACAAGAAGTGGGTCCTGAGGCAGGACCAGCAGCCATAGGTCTGCTGCTGGACCCAAAAGGTTTGGGCCTTGGCTAATGGGTCAAGCCAATGGACCCAAATTTAACGGTTCCTCTCGACTGACCCACGAGGGATGGGTCGAGCGGCGGGACCCAAATCTAAAGGGTCCTGCGCCGGACCCACAAAGAAATGATCCTGCTGCAGGACCCATGGGTAGTGGGTCCTTTTGAAGGACCAAAATCTAAAGTGTCCTTCGCCGGACCCATGAGTCTTGGGTCCTGACTCGAGGACCCAAGGTAATTGGTGTGGCGCAACACCCAATTCTTTTAGGTCGCAAGACCCACACTATTAGGTCCTGCGCCAGACCCAATTATTTTGGGTCTAGCTTCAAACCCCAAGTTTAATGTGTGAAATCCAAGAACAAATTATACAAAAAAGGGGAGGATTTATAATAAATTTAATTTTTATAATACATAAATAATGTAACTACAAAAAAATAATAATGATAATGATGATGATAAAATTTATTAGTTTTGGAAAACAAATGGCGTAACTGTGAAAAAAGAAGAAGAAGAAAGAAAGATGGGGCCAAAATGGAATTAAGAAAAAATGGGACTATAAATACCCCATTCCTTCTCTCTCCCATGGCCGCCTGGACAACATCAAGAAGGGGGGGATTTCATATTTTTCCTTCATCAAACATAAGAGTAAACACATAAATTAGTATACCTACACAAGTCTTGGAATTATTAAGTGGAGGAAACACATTTGGGCGGAGAATTAACAAGAAGAAAAGTGAAGAATTTGTGAAGAAAAATAGGGGGAGGGGCCGACTACATATGAAGAAACAAAAGAGAGAAAGAGCTAGGAAATTCTAATCAAAACCAGAAATTTAGCTTAAATTTTCTCCAGGTATGTAGTTCTAAACTAATTAGTGATAGAAATGGTCTTGAATGTTGAGGGGTGCAATGAAAAGAAGAAGAAGAA
>Ga0307517_10008441_pt1 | contig 14780 bp, 8 predicted proteins | sample 23_EM_MG_FD_194515 | JGI IMG/M metagenome (GOLD analysis project Ga0307517, IMG submission 194515) | Populus trichocarpa ectomycorrhiza microbial communities from riparian zone in the Pacific Northwest, United States - 23_EM | ecosystem: Host-associated > Plants > Roots > Unclassified | place... | reverse complement strand
AAAACTATCAAAATAGAGATGCAAACTGACGAACGACGTGTCATTCACCTTCTCTTCATTAGGTTTGAACGACACACCATATAAGGTTCTTAATTTCAGATCTGATAAATTTCAATAAAGTCTCTGTTCTTCCAATTACTTTTAATTGTATCCGTAATTGCCTGCGGACTTTTAATTTCATGTAATTTGACCATTGCCAAACTCAATTGTCAGCTTTAATGTTGACCGCTATTTTCATTTTAGTCCCTGGTTCTGAATCTGTACATTTCGACTTTCAATTGATTAACAAATTTCTAATTTCTTCAAATTTGACCACTGATTTGATCAATTTCACCCCGACATTCACATATCTTTTTCAGTTTGGCTTTTAGTTTTGGATTTCTTCAATCAAGTCCTTAATTGCCCATTAAACTTCAATATTTATGCAATTAAGCCCTTGATTTAGCCAAATTAACTCCTAAAAATTGCAATTCAACCGCTAGACTTTAATTTCTTCTAATTAAAGCCTAAATTGACTTCAAAAAGTATTTTTTCTTGTAATTAAGCCATCAATAAATTCAATTAAACCTCAAAAAATTCCAATTGAGTCCTTAAACATCTAATTTTGATTTTTCATCCTTATATTGAATTTTCTGTGCCAATAGAGCCTTTATTAGTTGAAGATACACTGTCAAAAATTTTAATCTTGTATATTTTGATCTTCCTCAACTAGTTTGCGACAATTTCCTTGGTTTTTCTGATATATTCTTCTCACTGATATATGTTTTTATTTTCTTCCAATATTTTTTTTTGTATTTTCTCTTTTACTCTTTTTTACAACATATATACACTTAACATATTAAAATTATCTTACATGTCATACAAACATTTTTATTTCTTGTTAAAGAATTGTTTATTGTGTTTTCAAAAATTATTCACTAATAAAATATTGATTTCAAAAAATATAACAAAGCAATTAAAATCTTGAAAATTTTAATTTTTATATATTCTTATTTTTTTTCATGAATTAATATTGCTATCCTTGAGTTCATACATGTATGCATAAAGCTCGATTTAAATTGCTATCCTCGAGGATAGTGTCTTTTATTAATATAATTTATGATAAAAATAAAGTAAGATTATAATTCAAGGAAAGAGAATAACATTATCCATGAAAATTACTAATTCGTCAAGAACCAAAAATTTACCCTATAAAAGCAGAAGACGAGGAAGAAGCAAAGGCAAAGGAAGAAAACAGCTTGGAAAAGAAACACATATTTGGAGAGCCTGCAAAAACAAGACTGTTGTTGTCAGAATCTACTCTGTAGATTTGATCATTGCCAAACTCCGATCACATGCCATGGTAGACCCTCTCCGTACGAACACTTTTAGAGCCATTTCTCTCTGACAAACAATAATCCTCGTGCTACACATGTGACACCACCCCTTCTCCCCTTCTTTTATAATGGAACTAAAAATACATGCGTGGTGTGGTCACTATTTTTTTAATACTTTGTATTTATTTTATTATATGTTTGAATTATGGATTTTTTTTTTTTGAATATAGTGATTTGGATATGGATATAAATAAAAAAGAGTTAAGAGAGGATGGATCTAGAAAGGGTTTTAGTCATGATATTAGAAAATGTTCTCACTGACAAGAAAAGAAAAGAAATAACGCCACTACATTGTCATTTGCACGTAATCATGTTTTGGCATGCATTTACGATATGACTAAATTTGTAGATATTCATGTTTTTGGCATGCATTTGTAGTGTGTGGATGTATATATGATGTTGTAAAGTTGACAAATTGTTTCCTTCTATAGCTTTCACATAATTGAAGGCTTGAGATTCACGTCACACTTGACAAGTTTAGGGCTCCACTTTCACGTACATTCACTGAGAACTGGAGACGTGTTAGGGTTTGTCTACATGTGTGGCAATATTGGCGAATGAAAAGATTCTCTCTCTCTCTCTTTTTTTTAAGCATGACCATCGCGTTTCTTAAATTTTCATTATTAAATTTAAAATTAATGATTAAATTTGAAATATAATTGAGATACAATGAAAGAATTCGAATCCAGAAAAAGTGAATAAAAAATAAAAAATGAAAGAGATGTATTTTAAGATAATTTTAAAATGAATTTGTTTATTTTTAAATAAAAAATATAGAAAACATATTCCTTTTATTTTTACTATTTTTATTTATCTTGGAAAAGTGATGAAATGCTATGAAAGACTAAGCAAGGAGGTTTGGTGGGCTAACCATGCGTGGGCATGTCAATCATTTTATACGCCAAACAGCCTTCCAGCAAAGGAAAGGGCCATCTAATCAACTCTACATCACAATCAAAGAGATTGTGCAATCCATGCTCAAGTGAAAGCTCCACTTCAATACCTCACTACACTCCATGTGGCCTTATTATGATAGCGAAAAGCACCCATATCGATGTCATATCCCATAATTGTACGACGCTTGATTCTCACTTACTTTTTTTGTTCATCTTATTTTGCAAAGGATTTGCTCATCAATTAGTGGAAAATCACCATTTATCTTTTCTTTCTTTCTTTATTTATTATGTCTTGATTTGACAAGGCCTTCTTTTTTTGTGTTATTACAAATTAGTTTGATTTTATTGAACAATTTCATTATTTTGTTGTTTTATTTTTTTAAAGTATAATCACCTTCTACTTCTTAAATTTCTTGTTGCTATACTTTTAAAGTAATTGAAGTGCTTGATATCTAATTTACTACATTGGATATATGATCTTGATTTTCTTTTTGATGAAAGTAAGAGCCAAGCCCCAAAATAAAAGGTGAAAACAAATATCTCTCTCGAGCCAATCTTGTACCTCAATTTATTAATATATTCTCTTCTTCATTGGAGAAAAAAAAAGGCCCTATCCCTAGAGGGGGATCACTAAAAGGTGGAACCACGTGAAAGTTTTAGGAGGCATGAAAAACACATACTCCACGTGGTCCCATGATAAATTTCCATTATTTTCTGGTTTTCTTCCACCCTGAAAGTGAATTTCGAACCTCAAATAAATATTCATGTTATCTGCGTGTTTTAATTTTATGTATATTGATATTTTTATGCTTTTGTTTTATTGTAAAAATCTATGTTTTTTTTTTATATATAGTGACATTCTTTTAAAAATATATAAATAACATGATTCTTTTACTATTTTGCAATATCTTCCGAGCATATAACATAATAAATTGGGTTGGATAAACTTGACCCCATTAAAGCCTATCTCGCGTGCACGTCATTGCGGTGTTAGGATCAAGTAGTTGTCACCTACTTGTTTAATTCATGGTCACTAGAAGATCTGAGTGGATTGGTCTTATAGTGAAAGGGATTGGTTGAAAGGGATTGGTTGAAAGTTTACCTTAGCGCATCTTACCTAAGGTAAACTACTTTATATATATACTCTAGATGTGACTTAAAGGTATTGATGGGTTCCTAACCGATAACTCGTATATGGTTTAAAACAAAGATTTATGCTGATGAATAAATCTAGTATTTTGAATTTATTATGGGTTCGTATAGCCAAATAAATTGTTGTTGGGAAAAAATCCATGTAGATGTCATGACAGATTCACCTATTTTAGAAGGCGAAAGAGTTTTCACAAATTGTATATAATGATAAAAAATGCTCCTAATTAAAATTGTTGAATATTCAAAATGATTTTGAAAATTTTTCTAGTCAATCCTAATATTTAAATATAAGCCTACTGTAAGTCCAATATTTATATCAAAATGTTAACCATTAATTCTTATAATCTTTTTAGGGTTTTTAAAATACTGGCTAAATTCTCATGGATTCAATAAATTGATTATTAAATCAAAAAATATATGCAAATATATTTTTTGAATTTTTGGGTATATAAAAAAATGCTACATCATATCATGCATTTTTTAAAGCCAAAATATGATTTTTCTTGAAAGACTTGGCAGTATGCACACCAAATAAAATATTTTTTTTTGTACTTTTTAAAATGAGAAATGTTTTTAGAAATTCTTTAGATATTGATGGCAAACAAGGTATTTTAATACCAGATCGGCATCTTATAATGTAAGTCTATAACCTCAATATTAAATAAAATTGCTGGAAAAATATGCGAGGGATCCATAATTGAATTTAAATTGATCCTTGAAATTCTTAGAATTTTTAGGAATTTATTTGAGGTTTGTTTGGCAAAAAACCATTTTTATTAAAAATAATTGTCAAAATAGATCTAAGGGCGTGTTTGCCAAACAACTCCTTAGGCAAAAAATTCCTCAACAAAAAACTAACCAACCAAATAAAACTTTAGTACCTGACAAAAAAAAAAAAGAATCCGGTAGACTCGAAAACACTAGTTCAACCTTGAACCAAATCGAAAACCATGGTTTGACCCAAAACTAAAGCAAAACAAGCAATTATCCAAAAACATATCAAAACTAAATAAAAACACAAAAACATAAAATTTTCTGACAAAAATAGATCAAACACCAAGAACACGATAAACATTCAAACCGAAACCCAACAAACACATATCACAAACCAGACAAGCTTTCATGCAATTAAGGGCAAAGTTTTGTTCGTAATCATGTGTGGATCAAGAATCAAGCATCAATTTTCTTCGATTAACACTCAAAAGCCATGATTTGATCGAAATATGTTTGGGCAGTCGAAAGAACTCTAGAATCTAAATGCATGAATACATGTTATTAATGCGTTTTAACCCTAGATTATTTGCTAAAGATGACAAGCTAACATGTTTGTGTCAAGAATTAACCAAAAACAACTAAAAAACAACAACAATAAGCTAAGACAAAGTTCATGCAAAGAACATGAACCTAAAATCTGGGAATTTTTCGAAATTGAAGAACTAATGCCAAAACCTAGATTCATCCTTCTATGCCTCTAAAAACACTACTATTGGTCTCACAAACCACGTTACCAATACTAAGTATAGTTGAATCCAAAGAACTAACAACAAACATAATATAATAAAGAACATACATGAAATTTCAACTCTATAACAGCAGTCCCAATGACAACCAATAAAAACATCAAATTTCAATTCTCAGCTGACTCTTTGAACACTTGGAACCCGAACCATGTTTAGGAACCAAGAACATATACTAACAAAAGGCATCAGACACCCACTGCCACCTTTTGGAAGAATCCAAAACTACCATACTTTATCAAAATCAATCACAAATATATTGTCTTAATATTCAGTAACATCAACAATAACTCTAAACAAGATTTGAACAATAAAAACAATATTTTTATGTATTAATCAAAACAAAACTATAAAAAATCATAACACTAAAACAAGTTAAAAAAAAACATTAAAAGAGATTTAAACATTAAGAAAGCATGAATAGGTAGGCCACATGGACTCCACCCTTAAGTTTTTACATGGTTATACCTTCTCCAAGCTTGCTGACTACAGGCTGCTATTTTTTATTCTCTTTTCCTTCCTTTTTCCCTTTCACTCTCTTTCTTTCCAAAGCTTGTTAGACCTTTTATGTTAGGCTCTTGAACCTTCACAATAGGATCTATCAACAAAGTATTTCCCCATGTTTTTCCTCTCTCTCTTTTTTTCTTTTTTCCTCCTCCTTTAACTCTGATTTCTAGGGGTATTTCTAGGGTTTTGTTTTTGTGAATTTCATCAAAGATTGATCAAAACTTAGCCCTTTGATCCAAGTGAGAGGGTTCTGGATAAAATTTAATAGTTGAAAGCTCTTGTATTAGGCTCGTTTTACAATGGTGGTTTTGGTTTTAGCGGTACTTGGTGGTTTTGATAGACTTGAAGGGAAAAAAAGCTATTTCTAGCCTTTTTGATCTTGAAATGAAGGTTTGAAAGCCATTGATAAGAACCCTTTAAGCATTTTTAAGTGTAAACACAAAAAAATAATGGTTTTTGAAAAATAGGTATCAAACTCTGATGTAAACATCATCATAAATATCCTGAAGTTGGTAAAGAAGGTGCATACCTTTCATTTGGATCTAAGCTTATTCAATATGGAGGTTTGTAACTTCATATTCATTCATCCAATGTACCAACTTGATTAGCCCAAAATTTAAAAATACAAAGAAAGTTGATCAATGACAAGATGTTAGAGACTTCTATGGAAGAATTGAGGTGTAAACATTCAAAAAGAAAGTTGATCAGGGATAAGATTGAGACTTCTATGGAAGAATTGAGGTGTAAACATCCAATTTCATGGGCATGAAGTTTTAAAGGGGATGTTTCTCAGTTGAATGATAATAGTTACAACCCTTAAGATGGTCGGAAATGCCACATTTATTCATCTGAAGATGCCCTCTGAACCAACCAAAATTGCCAAGGAAGGAGATGAATAGTGGGTAAATGACATGTTGTCTAGGTTAAACCCTAGAAATTAGGGTTTTTTAATTTGGGATATGGTCAATTTCAATTTGGTCCTTACTCTTCCTGTTTCTTTTAATTGCACCCGTAATTGTCTCCTAACTTGTAATTGCTTGCAATTGCACCCCAGCCAAATTCAAATATCAGCCCCAAAGTTCAGCACCTTTTACAAACGAGTCATTGGTTTTCAATTTGTTCAATTTCATCCTTAATTGACCACTAAAATTTCAATTCCTTTCATTTTTGCCCCTAATTTCACCAATTTCTACCCCTGAAATTGCGCGCCACTTACAAGTTGGTTTTAGTCCAAGGAATGTGTAATTAAGTCCTGAAGTTGGCCTCTAAATGTTTTTTTTTGTGTCACAATTAAGCCTCTAATTTAACCAATTAAACCTTCTAAAGTCTAATTTCAATCCTCAAACTCTAATTTTTTCTAATTAACACCCAAATTGACTCTGAAAACTAATTTCCCTTGCAATTAGATTCTTAATAAAATTAATTAAGCCTTCCAAAATTCTCATGGAGTCCTTACCCATCCAAATTTGTGTTTCTTTACCCTAGATAAAAATATTTTCACAAATATGGCCTTTTGTCAGTTAGAATTGGGTCGCCAATTTTGCCAATCTTATACATTTTAGTCCTCTAACCTTTTCACTTGTCTTCTTGGTCCTCTTCCACCAATCTTAGGCAATCTTCTAGGATTTCTTCATGCATGTCCTTTTGTATTATATAGGTAAAAAATGGATAACAACAGATGCCCCATCTTTACAATGCTTAGAAAGCAAAATCTTATCAAGGTTTTGCATAATGAGCTTGTAATGAAAACGTGTCTATCTGACTTGCTGGGTGACCCACCCATCTAAAAAATTTGCTTTTTATAGAAAATGGTCTCATTATCACAAGTGAATTTCCCCTTTTGAAATTGAAAAAATTGGTCTATTTTCAGGGACGATTTACCCTTTTTAAATTTTAAAAAGAATTTCAACAAGCATTCATACTTTCTTGAAATTGGTCTATCATCATGGGTGACCTATCCATTTTAAAATTCAAAAATTGATCAATTTTCATGGTCGACTTACCCTTTTTAAAATCCAAAAAGAATTTTAGTAAGCATCCATGCTTCCCTAAAATTGATATATTTTCACGAGCAACTTATCCATTTTGAATTTCAAAAGTTTTGGTCTATTTTCTTGGGCGACTTAGTTTTTTTCAATTCCAAAAATAATTTCAGCAAACATCTATACTTTCCTAAAATTAGTCTATTTTCACGGGCGACTTGCCCATTTTAAAATTCAAAAATTGGTCTATTTTCATGGGCGACCTACCCTTTTCAAATTCTAAATAATAGGATCCTACTAGAACTTTTCTAAAACAAAATTTCAAAACAAAATACCCTACAAAGGTAAAGTCTTAAAACAAGTGCCTTATCTTATAGTCATAATTATCCACATCCTATAGGTGGGGATGTCTTTTTCATTTCGTACCTTTCATTCAGCCATGCAGATTTCACCACCTTTTCTCTTGGTTGGCGGATCCTACACCAATATTATTTTAAAATTGAGGTTAACCCATATGTAATCCATGCCCTATTTTCTTCACAATCTCTTTTTTATTGCTAAAGGGTGTAATTTCTGAGGTGGTCACTGTGGTTGGCTTGCCCTTCCAGTTTAATCGAGTAAGTCTGTGCAAGTTACTTTCAAATCTTGAATGTCGAGCTACCTTTGTAGCCTCTTTTTTTGGTGAGTATTTAGGTTATGACGAATGGTATCACATGTTTTCCTAATTGGAAATGAATTGTCATTTTGGTGATTTTTATTTTCAGTACAATTGGCTTGAACTCTTGCATCTCTGCAATTCTCTTCAACTAGAACTTTGGTTTCACAGCTCAATTAACCTGAAATCACAATTTAGTGATTCATTTTAACCAGAACCCAAACTCTTTGTCTTTAGTTCGGCCTAACCCGAGATCATAATCTAACAATCCCCTTTAACTAAAATCAAAATCTTTGTCTTCAGCTTGGTCAACCTGAGATTCCAATCTGGCGATCCCCATTAACCAAAACCAAAATCCTTGTCTTCAGCTCCGCCAACCTGAGATCCCAATCTGGTGATATGCTTTAACTAGAACTGAAATATTTGTCTTTAGTTCGACCAAATTGAGATCTCAATCTGGCGATCCCCTTTTACCATAACCAAAATCCTTGTCTTCTAGGAGAATCATATTCTCACAGATATTCTTCTGTACAACTATTTTTTAGTAGAATCTTGTTATCTCAATGACTCATGTTTTCAACTCAATAGACTTGAAATCTCAATCTTGTGATTCCCTTCAATTAGAACTGTCCAAAGGCATCTTTATAGAATCCAAAACACTTTGATTGCAAGGTTGACATCCGATACTTCCTGATCACGGGGTTTAAATATTTTGGCATTCTTCGAAGCCAAAGAACTGAGAAGTTCGTGATGGCAGGATTTCTCTCCTCTTCCTGATTGCAGGGTTAAAACTGAGATCCCTTGCTATCATTGCTCAAGGATTTTTTTTCAAGTGATTTCATTGTGAATTTTTCCTGTAAAATTTAAAAACATTTATGCAATGCTTAGGGGTTAGATGAATGTATGCATCCTTACCTGGTTTGAAATATAGCCCCCCTCTTTCATGCTCCATCATCATAGGGTGCCTTAGCTTGCCATCTAAAGCCTTCTTAATCCTTTGTTTACCAGCTCACTCGAGTTTACCATATGCCAATCCTCCACTCGAATATAAGTGCTCTTTCTGGATTGTCCACCGCGATTACTTCTCCCATTGTTTATTAAGCCCGACAAAGCCCCCAAGTGTGGTGTTCCTTGCTTCATCATGAAGGAGATTAACAAATCATTCAACTTCTTGGATTATTTCAAAAATCACCCGCTAATTAGCTATGTGCATTATGCCAACAATTGTTAAAAGGTTTTCTTGTGTTGACCTCATCTTATATTGCAAATCAATCATGATGTTGCCCCTAGTTGAACCATATTCTCCAAGCATATGTTATCATCAACCTTCATGGAATTGTCAAATCATCTAAACATGCTTCTCATTGCCTATAGTAAATGCTCATCATTATATGCTTAGTGTTCTTCATAGTAAATGACTTTCAGCCCGTTTAATCTTATCAAACAAGTTCTGCATATTTTTAGCAACCATTACAGGTACTTATATAGCCATAAAGTTGTCCTTTAATTGGGCCATGCTTCCCCAATATGATAACATTTCCTAGATTCTTAAAGAAAACCATTACAATCATCATTTGCTAATGATCTTCAACATCTTTTTAGCTTATATAACTAGATTCATCCCTTTAAACCAAATCTATCTTCAAAGATTCTCCCTCATCTCAAGGCTTTGTAATCAACCAGACTTAATCGTGGAAAGAAATACATTATCATTGTCATGCCCTCGTCATGGGGCACGATGTTGCAGCGACCCTTTTCGGGCGAGGGTCTGGAAGGTTTTTTTGGTTGGTAAGGGAGTCACCACCTAATATTATAGCTACTAAGAAACCTAACTGGTTTGTTTTTCAAGAGATTTTAGGCAAGAGACTGGCTGCGTAAAGGGAAAGTATTAGCATTCCTAGTACGCCTTACCTGAAGTAAGTTGCATTATTTTTTATTGTTTGCTATAATCTGATGATGTATATTTCTATTGGCCTACTATGGTGAGTTTGCTACAATGAACAAACCCTGGTTTTCTAGATTAAGAACTCAGTTTGCGAAGGTAAAATATCCTCAATTATCATTAAAGCTTCTTTCAGGGTAAAACTAGAATTTTTTCTACCGTATCATTCCAAATAATATTTCAGATGAAATTCCTTGTGGATTTTATCATTATATTAGAAGTGAAATATTCACAATAATATTTTGGATATTAACCTCACATATGTTTTTATACTTATATTAAAGTTGTCCCTAATAATATTTTAGATATTAACCCCTTTTACATTTTTTTTATCCTTATATTAAAAGTAAATAATATTTATTATTCCTAATAATATTTTGGATATTAACCTCTTTTAGGTTTTATATCCTTATATTAAAAGTGAATAGTATTTATTATCCCTAATAATATTTTGGATATTAACCCCTTTTAGGATTTTTAACCTTATATTAAAAGTGAATAATATTTTTCTTGCCAAAAATAATTTTTTAAATATATGTCAAAATCCTATGAAATTTTAGAAACTTGTAAAATCCATGCAATTTTTTTTTAAACATGCAAAAATATTTTAAATTTTCTTTGTAAAAAAAATACTAAATAACTTTAGGATTTTCTGGCCGTATGAAGAAAATATTTTATTATTATTCTTTTACTTTTTATAATGTTTTAGGCTTTATTTGGGAAAAACCTATTTTTTAAAAGCGTAATGAGTGTTTGCCAAACACATCCTTAAATAAAAAACTCTTTAACAAAAATATGGCAAACCAAACAGGGCATAAAAACCCTTTGAATCAATTTTTTTATCAGGTCAACCTGACCAAGTTGACTCGAAATTTTTGGTTTGTCCATAAATGGACCCAAAAATCATGGTTTGACCAAAAAACAACCAAAAAACAAAACCATAGTAAAAACATTGATTAAACACCCAAAAAACATAAAAAATCAAAATTCTTAAACAAAATGAATCAAACACCACAAAAAATGAACACCAAGAACACCAAACATGAACCCAACAATATGGGTTCCAAAACATACCAAATTTGGTATAAAAGAAGGCACATACATGTTGGAAATCATTTAAGGATCAATAATCTAACATCCAATCACTTTGGTTTTTACTTAAACAACATGATTTTATCAAAATAGGTTTCGATTCAAAACCGAAACCCTAGGATTAAAACCATAAAAAAGTGTTATTGATTACAATAAACCTTAGATTATCTAATAATCATGCATAAGAAAGAGTTATGTGAAAAGACAATATTGTTTCTAAAAACACGAAGAACATTGCCTAAAACCAAAAAAAAAAAAATAGCCATGAGGCAGCCACTACTAAGCCCAAAAAATGGGCATTTTTTTGCCTCTTCAGGATGCTTTTTTTTTCTTTTATCTCAACAAGTCACAATATCATATATAAACATATTTGAATATAAAAAACTAACAAAGGTAACATCAAAATATCAAAATCAAGCATGAGATACCACATTTAAAAGCTAACAACCTAAAACAGCCTACATGTTCATGCAACATGGATTCAAAATTGGTTTTCTGAACCCATTTTGTTCATGAACATGCTTAACAAGTTAAAGATAAACACCCTTGCTTTAACATGCACTATTTAAGTTAAACAAAGACTAAAACAACATTATATGTTTGTGTGTGTGTGTATAAATATATATAAAGAAAAAACAACTTTAATATATCAAAAATAAATGAAAAAACCTTAAAAAAAACCTCATGAAATAAAAATCACAGCAAAATCATTTGTTAAACATTCCAAACCTCTTTTCTATACTTATAAACATAAATATACATAAAAAAAAATGAAAGACAATAAAAGAAGGCCATTAAGGACCTACTTTTGGATAATAAAAGTATACCTAGAACAACTACTCTTTCCTTCTTTTTTTGTCATTTCTTATCTAATCTTGGAGGGGTATTTATAGGGTTTTGCTAGGGTTTTTAGATGTTTTAAATCCATTTCTAACCTCTTGAATTTGAGGGAAGTGTTGAAAACCCTTGATAAGGACTTGTTGAGAAGGCTTTGTATGTGAACACGTGAAAAATATGTCGGTTTTTGCATGATAGTTGCACTGTCAAGGCTAACTGAGTTGCCCACTTTCAAGGCCTTGTCGAAGCAATTTTGACGTCATCATCACCTAAGACCACATGAAGTTGGTAGAGGGGATGCACACCTTTCATTTGAATCCATCCTTGCTTAATGTGAAGATCTTTAGCTCCATATTCATGCTTTTGAAGTTGCCAACTCGATCAACCAAAAGTATAAAAAACAGAGGTCAATCGATTGAATGACATGTCACTCACATTCTTTTCATTAAGTCCGAACGACACGTCGTATATGTTTTCTATTTTGGGATTGCCAAATTTTGATTACGTCCTTATTCTTCCAGCTTCTTTTAATTGCACCCATAATTTCTCTAAACTTTTAATTTCATACAATTTAACCCCTGCCAAACTCGATCAACCTTCCTTAATGTGAAGATCTTTAGCTCTATATTCATGCTTTTGAAGTTGTCAACTCGATCAACCAAAACTATAAAAAACAGAGGTCAATCGATTGAATGACATGTCACTCACATTCTTTTCATTAAGTCTGGACGACATGTCGTATATGTTTTTTATTTTGGGATTGCCAAATTTCAATTAAGTCCTTATTCTTCCAGCTTCTTTTAATTGCACCCATAATTTCTCTAAACTTTTAATTTCATGTAATTTAACCCCTGCCAAACTCAATTGTTAGCCCCTAAGTTGACCGTCCATTTCATTTTGGTCAATGGTTCAGAATTTGTGCATTTTGACCCTCAATTGATCAACAAACTTTCAATTTCTTCAATTTCCCCCTAATTTGGTCAATTTCAACCCCTACATTTACACGTCCCTTTTAGTTTGGTAATTGGTTTTGGATTTCTTCAATCAAGTCCTTAATTGCCCATTAAACTTCAATATTTATGCAATCAAGTCCTGATTTGACCACATAACTCTTAAAAATTGCAATTTGACCCCCAGACTTATTTCTTCCACTCAAAATCTAAATTAACTTAAAAAATCAATTCTTCTTGCAATTAAACCCTCAATAAATTCAATTAAATTTTGAAAAATTTCAATTGAGTCCATAAACATCCAATATTGAATTTCCTTTCTTAAATTGAATTTTCTTTGTCAATAAAGCCTTTATCAATTGAAAATACATTGTTAATTTTTTTAATCTTGTATTTTTTGATCTTCCTCAACCAGTATTCGGTAATTTCCTAGGTGTTTTGGTATACTCTTTTTACTGATATATTTATTTTTGTTTTTCCAACATTTTTCAAATTTTTTTGTACTTTCTCTATATTTTCTTTTTTTTTTTCTAATTTGTTTTGTTTATGGGGGCTTCAAAAATTGGTAACAACAATGAACACCATTATATTAAAGTTTTTCCTTTTTCCTTAAAAGATAAAGCTAAAATATAGCTACAAAATCTTAGGTCAGGATCTATTCGTGCTTGAGATGAAATGTAACAACAGTTTTAAAAGAAATTATTTTCTTCTTATCGAACAAACTTTTTCAAAAAAAAAATCACCACCTTCGCTAAAAAACCAAGAGAAACGTTTTACTAGTGTTGGGATATGTATAAAGAATTGCTTAATACATGTCCTCACCCTGCTTTTGTGTTTCTTTTTGGTGTGACTTTTATTTTCCGTGACTCTCAAGTCAATTCTTTCAGTTTCTTATGATAATTGATATTTGTTAAATTATTTGTTCCTTCTCTTGTATTTGCATCTCTTCTCCACCTCTTAACTGAAAAATGGACACCACTCTCGAGAAATTGAAAAAGTGTTTTACTACTTTGCTCAAAATTCAATAACAAAAATTTATCATGTTAGGTGTGAAAGATTGAGGTTGTTAATGCACCATAAAATTCCTGAAGATATTCGCTAGATAATTGGAGCAAATGTCTGATTATCACGTGAGTTTTCCAATTCGATGCTTGTGATATGTAAAAGCACTTTTACGAAGAAACACCATGCAAAATGATTGAAAGTTTGCATAATGTGTCAAATGGACTTGTAATGCACAATGTCGTTTTTTAAGAATGGTATCTATAAACTGTAAAGATAAAACATAATTTATTAAGGATGGCTTGAATATGAAGTCTTTAGATAATCTTTTATTAAGTCTCGAGATGCATCTTAGTGGAGATGTGGATCGTGTAATTCATGATTTATGACCTTACTTTCATGATGAATATGCTAGACATAGTCTTCGGAATTTGACTAAAAAAAACCTTGTTTGTCAGTTTTTAAGAAAACACTAGGAAGGACCCATTACATGTTCCAAATGGTCTAATGACTCGGTCCAAGACAAAGGCATTAAAAGAGGCATTGAATGCATTGGTTTTGAATGTTTCAACTAAGTCATAATTGAAAGGTCTATTAGAGTATCAAGAGGAGACCCTAGTACATCTTATCCATGTGTAAGAGGGGTCTAATACAACCTTATTTGAGCCATGAGGTGAGGACATCAAAGGAAACAAAAGAATCCTACTACAACTTGGAAACAACATGGGTGGCTACCTTTTCCATTTGTTTCTAGATTAAGGGGTTGCATGGAAGGCTATAAATAAGCCTTGAATCAGTTCTGTAATATTTTACTTCCTTCTCTTCTTCTCATGACAGAACATGGATTTAATATTAGGGGCTTTATTTTATTT
>Ga0307517_10008440_pt1 | contig 14780 bp, 9 predicted proteins | sample 23_EM_MG_FD_194515 | JGI IMG/M metagenome (GOLD analysis project Ga0307517, IMG submission 194515) | Populus trichocarpa ectomycorrhiza microbial communities from riparian zone in the Pacific Northwest, United States - 23_EM | ecosystem: Host-associated > Plants > Roots > Unclassified | place... | reverse complement strand
GACAATCATTTAACTGCCATTCAGCGAGATCATGAACTAAAATCACAAATAGAAGAAAGGAGAATAAGAAGTGATGCAGCTCATGAAGAGGCCAAGAGAAAGGAAAGGGCTTTTCACGAGGAAAGATTACGGCAAGAAAGAGCTAGAGCAGAAGCAGAGGTTTGTTGATTTGTCCTGGGTTTTTAATATTTTTCTGTGTAATTCTGGGCATAGTATTTGTGATCATGTAATTTACATGCTTTTTCTGAATATATGTACAATGTTTGCTGCATTCCTTTCTTGGCTTATGAGCTCGTTGTCTCTCCCTTCATGCCTGAAGTTTATGGCTCTTGAATTGCATTTTCTGTGAGTCCTGCTTCATTGAGAGACCTGGTATTTCTTTAATTCCACCATGTCTGTATAGGTATCCTTGCCTGCAAATTATTTTTCCAAGCTGTTTGCATGTGTTGTGTTGTTTTCTAAGAAATACCTCTATTGCATGTTTGGGAATTCTGTAATGATATTGGTTAACCATTCTTGATCAAACTTTTTAACTCCAACCTTGATTAAATTTATTGTGGTATATCTATCATAACTTTCTTGGTAGATATTATTTGTCAGCATATTGATTACAGTTCTGAATGCAGGCCAAACTTAGATTTGAGGAAGCAAAAATGGCTGCTTTAGAAGCAGAGAGGAGAGCAGCAAAGGAAGCAGCTGAAAAGGAAGCTACTGAAGCCTCAAAAAGGATAGCTGCTGTAGCCTCGCAACAGGAGGCTGCCAAACCCCAACTAAATGCTGACTCTTCAAATATGAACCTTCAACCCCAGGGGTCTGGATCTAATAGAACTAAGAAATCACAAACAACAGGTATTCTGTTTTTATTCCTATGCAAGCACTCAAATTTCTAGTGCTTTGAAATATGGAAGGTTTCAGAGCCCAAAAAGAAATTTGGGTCTCAAATTGACATGCTTGTGGTCCATTTTGATTTTATGTTGAACTTCTCTTTAAACATTTTATCCTCCCTCCCTCCCTCCCTGTTCCTACCTCTCCAATTCTTCTCTATTTTTCTCTCACATATTTCTTTTGTGTGAAATTTTTAAGTGGAAAACGTAAAGGCTGGTGTAGCCTAAAACCTTATGATCCCTTCTCTGCTTCCCTCTATTTTTCTATATAAGAATGCCCATCATTTTGCAGTTGGCTATCCTTTTCAACTTCCTCAGGGCTCAATCCTGGCTCTTAGTCTCTTTGTTTGTTTATTTTCTCTCTTAAAAACTTTATATGTTACCATGATGCCAAGTTCCAGAAAGGAAGCTTCACTGTTTACATTTCACAATACCCATCATCGGTATTTTGTGCACTTTATTGAATTAGACAATTTTTGCAGGTGATGTTGTGAGGGCTGCACAAACTGCTCTGACTTTAGAGCAGGGGAGATTGCTAAAGCTTAAAGAGCTTGAAGAAGCAAACCGGACATTGATAATGACTTCCAATATGGTATTTGCTAGAATATGTTATTTTTTCAAATCTCATGTTCTGTTACCTTCATTAAAAAAATGCTTGTCATTGTGATTTACAATTTCTGGCACTGATCTTATAATTACTTAATTTTTAAAATTTGTTATTTGTTATTGTAGTTCCTTCATATTGGGTACATGCATCTTTTCCTTTGGTCATTCTTGGATTTTTATTTATGTTCCAGTTTTTCAATGTGGTCCTTATCTGATTTTAAGGGATCTCATAACTTTTAAATCTTGTATTTGATACTCTGACTTGTTTTCTGGTGTCATTTTCATTAGGATTTTAGCAACCACGAGAGGCATATTTCTAGGCTGATCAGACAAATAAGGGGGATAAAAGAGAACGTTAGGTAAGGTGGATACCCTTTTGTGTTTTGAGTATTCTGTTCATTGTTCTAGTTACTTGAGAGAAACAAATGATTACTTTAAGAGACCTTATATATCCAATTTGCCATTTATTCATGAGTGTGGACTTATATTGCATCCTAAAATATTTTAAATGTTCTATTAATTTTGTTACAGAGTTAAGGCAAGTGAGCTTGTTAAGATTTTAAAGAATCCTTCCTGTCCTCAGTCAATCAGTGTTGCGGCATTTGCAAAGAAGGTAATCTGGATTGTTAGTCTTGTTTGTTGTTTTTATAAGGTAATTGGGAGAATCTAGTGGTGAGAAAGTTCAGGAAGCAGGTCCTAAAACATCATTATATATCCATTGTGATGGAATGCATTCCACATTTTTTATGTAATTATAGAGTAAGACAAAAACAAAAACGTGCAAATATTTTATTTCTGCACTTTGATTAGCATGTGTGTAATTAAGAAAGCTAAAGATAAAGTGTGCATACATCTGATTATAGTTTGCATTCTCCTTGTGAATTACAAGCTTCGAAAACATAAGCTTTTCTCTATTTATATTGCTAAGAAGCTCTGTGGCGCAAAATTTATTTAGTCCATTTAGGTTCTTCGCCCTCTTATTGCAGCTATTGTCTGTATGCAGAGTTTTACTTTGTAATTTGTTCAATCACGGAATGTGGAAGTAAAGGACACACTAATATGTTTCCCTGATTTGGTGTCTATGACTCCATAGGTTGTTTCCCATTGTGAAAGTCCTGATAATGCTGTTTTTGCGTGTGGACACGTCATTGTTCTTGTTACTTCACAGGTAAAGCTTTTCAATTTAACTTGTTCTCTTCTCTTCTGTTTTTTCTTATTTTCTGTCTTGTTCAAACAGGGGTGGGTTTTGTGAGAGAAATTAAGTTGTTATCATGCTCTGTAAGTTTGAAGATTGTGTGAAGATACTAATGGTGAAAAGGAAAATAAGACATGCAAACTGCGGCTGTTTACCTGGGTGACTTTGCAATGCACCATTTGATTCTAAAATGAGAAGATGTGGCCCTAGTGGTCTGTAGAGGATTTTTCACATAAGCATAGGCTAGGGGGTTGGGGTTATGCCTTCCAAGGAAGATTAGGGAATGTTTTAATCATATTTCAGCAGAAGGTATGCCCTTATGCTTGGGTATCTTCTGTTCTCTCATGTATGTTAATTATTTGTGAATCAGGTCCCACAAGCAATGGATCTTCTTCTGGCTGAGTTCCATAGAGCTTGCATCTACACTGTCCCAAAGCACATAGTGTACTCAAAGGTGACTCATTTAATCCCTCGAGCTTTCCACAAATGTGTTAAAATAATACATTAAAATAAAATCAAAAGAATCTTGCTTAACCTGTATATGGTACATGCATTTGTGAATGATATAGAATACAGAAGGCAAGATCAGAGAGACTGGGAACTGGAGGAAAGAGTTCCTTAACTTAAAACTCTACCGGGCTGATACAGAGTCTATTTATCAACATTCTCAGTGCTCTTTACTTATTAACGTCAAAGAATTCTAATCTGCCATGCATCAGTAGATCAAAGGATGACCTTATGAAGTCATATTTTTATCTCTCAAACATCTCATCTTGATTAACAAATAGCAGCACATATGAAGGTGTTCCTGTTATATAAATGATTTACTCAGATAACCTATCAAATATCCCTGTTCTAGTTTCAATCTTGAAAAGTGTCCTGAAAGTGGCTAGCTATGCACACTTGAGATTTTCAATTGGGAAGAGCCTAAAGTTAAATCTGTGTCAAAGTAAATGTTTTCTGAAGTTTCTTCCAAGTCGCAACCCATCACTTGTGGCAATAATCATTTGTCACCATAGGGAAAAGCTCTACAATTTTCTTTTATCTATATTTGTGTTTCCTTCATTACCTTTGAACCTGTTTGACTAACTTCGGATTTTAGTTGGTAAAGTGTTGAAAGGGGACCTCCATTCCTATGTGTATTTCATGAGTGTTACTTGAATCTCACCTCAATTTCCGTCAGTATCCTTTAAAAATCCTTGTTCTACCTACTGTGGTCTTCAAATTCTCAGAAATACAGTTCCAGAAAAATCTTTTATCAGCAGTTTTAAATGATTATCTTTTCCACTCTTGCCATTCTGATAGAAATCTAACTTAGAAGTAAAAAGGCTAATAATCAGGTAGTGGTCTGTAAGTGGTAAAAGATGAGAGAACAGGATTTACTTGTGGCATTTCTTCCTTTGTTTTTGTTGCAACTCCCATTATTTATTGTTGTTTTTTTCTCTCTCTCCAATTTCAGTCGGCCTTTGAATCAAAAGAGGCTTACTATAAAGACATTGGACATCGAGAAGATGGTGGGAAGCTTGAGAGTGTGAAGGATTATTTGAAACGGTTAGAATCTTACATGAAACTGTATGGGGCTCTGGTTCAGGTTTGTCACTCTCTTTTCTTAATAATAAAAAAAGAGTTTTCCTTGTATTATTAGGATGACAGCCTGGCCATTCTCATTGAGGATTAATGTCTTGGCTCTCATTTTAACCTCTTCATACATTATCAGTGCCAGCTGACCCAGGTCACTTGTAACTTTGCAGACAGAAGTGCAGGGTGTCCCAAACATTCATGGTCCAAAAGAAGGTTGGGCATGGCTTGCGAGGTTCTTAAATGTTCTCCCTGCCAATATGTATACTGCTGTTGCATTGAATGCCTTCCTGCAAGTAAGTTGGTAGAATTTTTTGATGTACTTGGTATAGTGGTATTTAGAAAAGGACCCATGGAGCTGAGAAAATTCTATGTTTCCACAGACAGCAGGATTTGTTCTCTTCAGAAAATACAAATCTCAGTTTACGAAGATGCTCCACATAATCTTAAATGACTTTCTAAATGCATTGAGAGAACGGGAGGATTCAGAACTAAATCCAATAATTCTAGAAATTCAGTCTTACATAGAGGACAATAAGTTCCTCCAGGAGCCTGAAGGAAGGAGCTTGCAGGGTCAATTGCTATCTAGTGTCATGGTACCCGAGTCAGAACCAAGTAGAGGTTACTACTATTGACTGACATGCTATTAAGTTAACAAGGTAGGATGGCATTTCTCCAATTAACAATTAGTCTACTTTCTTATAGTTTGCTGTGTTCTTTCTACATAACACTTCAATTTAACATCTTCTTTCCTAATCCATATTATCTCTAATTCCATGTCTTACATTTTTTCTGTAATTATCTAGATACTTGTTTTCTCAGAGTATGGCTGTGTGGTATTAATACATCAATAATTTCAATCTATCAACAGGGACAAGAAAGTTTTAGTTATTACCGCTAAAGATTAATTCAATCAAGCATACTTCTATCAAATGACCTCCAGGTATTTGTCTCTTTCACGCATATCTGTCTGTATACACATTTTTAACAGTTTTAATTGTTGTTGAAATTTTTTATTATCATCAATGTCGCATAGAAATATGATTGTTGGTGGTTCTTTTCTATTTCATGGATGCAATTGTATGGTCTAAATACAGCTCAAGGCAACTATAATAGATGTCAGTAAGCCTTCACAATAAGTAATAATTAGCCACCATCCCAGGACCTAGTTACTTGAACTTTATGTTGGTGGCCCATTTATCATTTTAATAATTTTTTGTGGCATTTAATTGAGGTTAAATTATTTGGTTATCAAGAACAAATTATTAATGGATTCTACTTTTCAATTGTTTGTTTCTGTTGCAATGAATTTTGTTAGAAAACAATCAATCTATTGGATCTTCTGAGATTAATAGAGATTTGATGTTATTATCTATCATGGGGGTTGAAATCTTTTTCTTAAGAAAGCAAGCAACAAGAAAAAAATATTTGATCATAAAATAAAATCCTTATTTTCTCAAATGCTCTTTTTTGTATAAATAATATAGAATGCAGAGTTATCATAACAATCTTCTCTTTGCTTCATGAGTATGAGTGTAGTTTAGGTACTCAACTAATCGGAAGATAATCTATCGTTGAATGTATTGGAACCCCCGGACAGCCAATGCGAAAGCCCCCCATCTTGCATTGATGCTGATTTATCATCTTGAGAACATTTAACAGATGTATACCCTGAGTGATATCGCTACTCAATCAATTCACTATGCTGCTCGGCCTTCACCCCGGACAAACAAGTGTGATTTGGTAGATAAATCCATCTGAAACAAGGGATGTCCATCAAGTCTGTATTTCTTAGTGGTAGGGGAAACTTCTATGCTCCCAAGGGTAGAACACCTGCACTTAAGATCCCAGTCGTAACCCGCAATTTCATATGATTGATCTGTACCTTCTTGGAGTTAAAATGCAATTAGAAATTTGACCCGAATTGACACTTAGAGTGTGAATGCGTTTGGATGGAGAAATTAGGTACAATGTCCTTCATATTTTTAAATGAGAGCTGCTGTATCCCCTCACAACTCTGCCTTGGCGAATGCAGGTTGCCGGAAAAAAAGAGAGTGACAGTATTACACCTTTTGCCGATTGTTGTTTCTGATTCTTTTCCTAGATGTCAATGGCAAATATGTATTGCGTTGATGCGAATTGTGATATTTGATATTGAACACCATTTATAGAAATTTTTTGTGTAATGTTAATCAGATTATGCGGTCCTTGCGTCGACTACACGCTCATATCACAATGATTTTATTATTTTTTTTTTTTGCTAATTTCACTATCTCAATCACTTGTCATGGCTATTGTTTTTTTTTTTTTTAAAATTTTTCCATTGAAGTTAAGCTCTTTTTTCCTTGAAAATAAAAGTGGCCAATACCAGATTTTCTTTTCTGACATTTCTTTTATAATGCTTTTCTTGGGAAAAATTAATCAGCACGTCCTTAGATTAGAGAGGTAGTCGTCAAAAGGTGTCTAATTAAAATGATTAAACAAAATTTTTTTTAAAAAATCAAATAAGTTTTTTATTTATTTTATAAATCGTTCTGGGTATTTTTATACAACCCCCTTTTCCTTTTTATTTGTTTTTATTGTTATTTTTGGAATTAATCACGCTTTTTTTTTTTTAACTTTTCATTCTAATTTCGAAGTTGTTTTTGTCATTAATTAAAGCGGGCCAAGGCATTTTGGAAGCTTAATTAATATACAATCATCACTAATGGAAGGACCTATTGGAGACTTCAACAAAATACAAGTTTCAATTAATTTGATTTTTCTTATTATAAGGATATATTGATTAATTTTCCGGCATGCATAATTACACCAGATAACGGGGCTCAAATGCATCTCCAAAATACATAAAATCCAATCCAATATTACTGACTCAATTCCTCAACTAGTTTTTTAACGGAAAAAAATATTAATATTTTTTTCAGTAAAAAGAAGTAGAATTATATAAGAATTGCTTTAATGTATCTCGATCTGATCTAAAAACAATTTGAATAACTAGTAAATATAATTTAACTCAAAATAAATATTTAAAATAATATTTATTTTAATAAACATTGAGGCATGGATCAATTCAAGTTAATTCGAGCCAACCTGCTAATCCAGTATCAAGTCATGAAATTATGATAATTTCATATAAAATAAATTAAAACAAATTATAAAAGTTAATTTCTAATAAATTTAATATTGAATGATGAAATTAAAAAAAATCAATTAAAAAAATAACTCAAGTCAAACCCGCGATCTAGATCATGAAATCGAGACAACTCAATAAAAAATAAATTAAAATAAATTATAAAATATAATTCTCAATCAACAATCAAACTTGTGTTGAAAACAAAATAAATTAAAAAAAAAAACAAAAAATAACTCAAGTCAAGTAGAGTTAACTGCCAAACACATGACGTGAGTCATGAGATAGAGATAATCTCATTGAAAATAAACCAAAACAAATCACCAAGCTTTATTTTTAATTAACTAAATTTTAAAGGATAAAATTGAGAAAAGAAAGTCAATTAGAAAAGAAATAAAAAAACTCGAGTCAACCAAATTAACCCAACAAACTCGTGATTCGAGTTATGAGTTCGGGATAATCTTATAAAAAATAAATTGAAAAAAATAATGAAGTCCTCTAATAAACCTAATATTAAAGCTCTAATAAATTTAATATTAAAAAATAAAATTAAAATTAAAAAAAAAATAAAGAAACTCGAGTCAACCAAATTAACCCAACAAACTCGTGATTCGAGTTATGAGTTCGAGATAATCTTATAAAAAATAAATTGAAAAAAATAATGAAGTCCTCTAATAAACCTAATATTAAAGTTCTAATAAATTTAATATTAAAAATAAAATTAAAAATAAAAAAAAAAGAGAAAAAAAACATTATTCTAATAAATAATATTATATTAAAAAAAATACAGTAAAAACCCCTTCTCTTTTAGTTTTTTTTTTTTGTTAATGTAATAAAAAAATACAAAAATCCTTGTCCAAAAACAGAAATAACACCACAAATATATACATATTAAAAAAAAATGGATTTTAGTTTTTGTTTATCAACAGCTAAGAAAAACCTACCTCATCCTAATCCAAGTGTAGTTCATTAACTCCTTTTTGCAAAACCAACTTATGAAACACACGTCTTGGGCAGAGTACTCCGCCATGATCTATACAAGATTGCATAAATCTAACTAGTTTCGCGTTTGTCCTCGCCGAAAAATACATCCACCAAGAAACAAATCAACTCTGCACAATCTTAAAACTGGTTCTTGAAGGTTATTTATAAACCATTTCTTTTCCCTGCTTTCCGAAGAAACACTGTTGAATGGCTATTCAGAATAATGAGCATTTGATTCAGCTCCCACCGAACCAAACATGCAGGGAGCAGATATGATCTCAGAGAACGCATTGAGATTTACTAATAGAGCCTGATTCTAGCCTGTATTGGGCCTCGACATATGGGGCACACTTGGAGGTCTTCTCCACAATCACAACAAGTCTGCAGAATAGGAAGAGGTGGCAATAAAGTACTTGTGGTTATGATCACATTGTCATGACAAAATATCATATATAGAATATGGTTCCTTCTTTAAATAAATAGACAGAAAAAGGATCATGGTTCACCTGATGCCCACAACCGAAGGCCATGTTCTTTGGATTAGTGAGACAAATGGGGCAAACCTGTCAAAGTTCATAAAAAAAGTGTTAATTGCAATGGGAGACTAAATGTGATGGTATGGATATGAACATTGAAAGCAAGAGTTATTTATTTACTTGTTAATGCCCAGATCAAGGACGAAAGGCTGATTTAGTAATGTAACAGAAGAAAAAATACTGATCAATAAAATGAACTGTATCTGGAACAATTTTTACACCTGATTATCATACACAGAGCTAGAAGATGAAGCCCTCTCTGCTGTTGTTTCATATCCACTAACTGGTGTATCATATAAAGATGAAGCCTTCTCTGCTGTTGTTTCATATCCGCTTACTGGTGTATCATATGCAGAGTAAGAAGGTACACGCTGCTGGAAGCTGCTTGAACGGGAAGCTTTTGATTTGCTTGAAGAAGTTTGACCGTAAAGTGGTGGGGGCAAAGGAACCCTCTCTGGTGCATTCCCTCTGTGGTGATTGCTTTATCCATGGAAGCATACAAATGAGATTTATAAAAATTTACATGACTTGGGAATTTAAGTGTATCAATGAAAAGCACTGCACTGAGACTTCGTTTTTACCCCAATAAGCCAAGCTCAATAGTTGCTTTGTATTGAGAAGGTATTTCCATCAATGCTGCAAGAGCAAATTCTGCCTCTTTTCTGGACTGACTCACATTTTTGGACATTATTTCTGTAAAATTCACAAACTAACAAGACACAGAAAAGAAATAGTTCTCGTTAGTATATATGTAGATGCAGAGCTGCAATGTCTGAACAACTACATGACAGAACTACTGGTTACCTGGAAATTGTCAAAGGCTCGAGCAGGGATGTTGTCATCAAACTCCCTCATCATCTCCCAAGGTCCATCACCAACTCCAACTAAAATGATCGATAGAGGGTATTCACTGATATTGTCAAGCATGCAAGCAATTGATCAGGAAAATCTAAAACTAGCTATTGAAAATGTAATATCATATATATCTACCTCCCCCCCTCCCACAGACCCACGTAGCTAAACTGCTTTACCTTGCCTTTACAATTGCATCGATTGTCCTTCTCTCTTGTGGACTGAGCTGGCCATGATGTGTGTCAACACTTCTAGTCACCTTTCATTGATTAAAAGTTTTCTTGTAAGCGGAAGTGGTACAGTGAAAGCATTGACAAGCCAAGTATATAGAAAAACTGTGGATTTTGTGCAGCAGGAATATCATAACTGTTTTGCCTAATTATCAAAAAATAAATAAATACATATCCTTCTGTTTTGCATTTTCCATGCACCAATCAAATGTCATGACCATCACAAGCAACTGCAGCTTCATGGAATGATTGGAAACAGGCAATTCACTTCTGCTTCTGACTGATTAAAATATTTCACCAAGAAGAGACCTGCTTAGAAGGCAGTCTTTCTGCAAAATAGGGCATATACGATCTGCAAATGTTTCTTTTCCTTGAGTTTTGAAAAGGTGAAAATTCTTCTGACCAGTTTTACTTCTTCAGGAATGGATCCACACCGTGTTTATATAATAAATATTAGTTGCAATTTTGATGCTTTAATGTCAACGTTTTCAAAGGATTGGTATTGCCTAGCACTCAAAACCTTTAAAATGAATTGCTAAAGGCGGAGCAACAAAAAATAACTGCCTTTCAACAATAATAAACTGTGAATTCAAAAGAAAAAAAAAATGTGAATACCTGTCCATCAGCAATTATCAGTAAAACATGGTATTGCCCACCACCTTGCTCAACAATAGTAATGGCCATTTCAATAACAGGTGCAAAAGATGTCGGTCCTACGATAACAAAACATAAATGAAGTGTGCCTTAGGACCACCTGATAGAATATTTTGAATAAGATGCCATTTTTAGACAATGTACAGAACCTGACCAGCGAGCCGAAGGTTGGGAACAATTTCTTTGTATCGTGTCAGCACTTCCTCAAATCCATTACAGAATCTCTCTTCAGGAAAGAAACTAAAGACATCTTGATCATGTGTAGATGCTGCAAAAAGTAACGTGAAAATCATCTTCCTCGTGCAAAAAATAATTCTACAGAGAATAATTCAAGAGAATTCTTCATAAACTAAAAAAAGAAGAAGAAGAAGCTTAACATGAAATTACCATCTCCAAATCCAAAACATGGAATTAAGTTATCCTCATCGAATGCAGACATAGTCCTGCCAATAATTGATATTGCTTGTTCATACGGATTTTGACCATTTCTAATATCATGTAAGCTTCGTCGATTGAATGATCTTGCACCTGATATGATTTTGAGAAAAGGTTAAGCATACCTTTTATGATTGAATCATAATTGTTACCACACGTTAAACAAACCAGGAAACAACTAGACCTGTCCACTCATTGCTTTTTGTGAAGTCAATTCCAACAATGAGATTAGAAGACTCTAAGCCAGCTTGAGCAAGAGCAGCAGTCACCTGTGGACAGTAACTTTGTTTAGTACTTAGAAGCATGTTGAATACTTAAAATTATCTTACAAATTTACATTTGACCATCTACAAATTTTACAGCAAATCATCAAATATAGATAGAAACAAGCAAGCAAATGATTTAGAAAGAGGTTTGAAGATGTAGGACCAACTTATAGTATCCATCCACTAATCCTTTCCCAGTCCCTGACCATAAAGATGGAAGTGTCAATGCCAGCTGCCCTCATAGGAATGTCCCCACGGAAATCCTCATTAGATAACAAGGGACTATTTTGAGGCTGGTTGGCATTGCGTTTCAACCTGCGTTTTAAAAATGCATTTAACATGAAATAACATCAAATTGATGATTTTTTTTAGTGCTTTCTGATTATTTTGATATGCTGATATCAAAATTAAAAAACAAAAAAAAAAACATTTTGATGTATTTTTAGGTAAAATAACACTTTAGAAAAGCACCCTACACTACAATACTAAACACACACTTTATCACCAATAGTTCAAACACAAGAATTCACCACATGTTTATGCTTACAGATAATGAAACTCCAGTAAAGCGTAAGCATTCGGTGATTTTGGCCGAGTCTTATATACACTTAAACTGTATCTTGTGTTATATTTCAAGCTGTCATGTCGAAGCCCACATGCTTGTTCACATCATTGTCAACAACATTCTTCAGACTTATCCTATATAGAAGCCATAACAAATGATCATAAACCTGGATCCATTCTATGGTAGCCATCGGCTCAACTTCTTTCTTCATCTGTCACCAATTTCAACAGAATTTCCCACTAGGCGTTGATCAAATTTATCTCATGGGTCCTCAAAATATCTTAAAAACAGGCCTTGGCAGCTGAAGTTGTGTCAGAAGGTTTTTTTTGTCTGTAAACATTCAACGTTCGTCTAGCTTTTCACTTTGTCACTACCACCCTTAAAAGTCTTATCCCATAGACGCCAAAAAATAAATAAATAAAATTAGGAGTAATTAAATAAATTGATGGTCCAACCAACCTGATCCAAAGTCTGGATCAAATTTCCCACTAGGCGTTGATCAAATTTATCTCACGGGTCCTCAAAATATCTTAAAAACAGGCCTTAGCAGCTGAAGTTGTGTCAGAAGGTTTTTTTTGTCTGTAACATTCAACGTTCGTCTAGTTTTTCACTCTGTCACTACCACCCTTAAAAGTCTTATCCCATAGACGCCAAAAAAAAATAAACAAATAAAATTAGGAGTAATTAAATAAATTGATGGTCCAACCAACCTGATCCAAAGTCTGGTAATTATCAGCTATTCTCGAGTATTTCCTGTCCAGCCTCTTGTGTGGTTGTTGGGGGGGCATTTGTGATTCATAAGGATAAGATGGATTAGGAGCAGGTGCATGGTGATGTTGTTGTGTCCAATAGGGATCATGTTGAGGAGATGGATATGATGATGCTGGAGGATATCCATATTGATTCCATGAAGATGAAGAATTGGCTGAACCATAAGAAGAATAATCTCTCCCTCTTGACCCTTTTGAGCTTTTACCTCCCATCAGCAAGCTAATTGATTCCAAACAGAAAAAAATCCCTCCTTTCCAGCTGCAAATAAAATAATGTCAACTCAAGAAAACAATATCACAGTATATATAGTATTTCTTAACATGTTGATCATACCTTAAAACTTGAAACTAAACTCTAACACAGAAACTACAGATTGGGAATGCAAAAATAAAAATAAAAATTGCAGAATGTTTTTTTAATTATGGGGTATCTGAGTTGGAGATGGTGAAGAAGAAGTGAGTTAAAATGAAGTTTCCGAGTTGAAAAACAAAAGGAGGAGAAGTAGTGCGAAACAGAGACAAAGGAAATTTAAAAGGAGACCAATTCAAAGACAGAACAGGGCACCACCGACCTGATCAGCTCAGACTACACAAATGTTTTGCTTGCAAAGAGAAAGCTTGTTCACTCATCTCATCTGTAAGTTTCCATGATTAAGCACCCAAAGAAAGAGAGAAGAAGCAAAGCACCGATGCCAAGTGGGTTTTGAATTTTGATTAATGAAAACGCAATTGATTGAAATAAATAAATATATATATAGAGCAGGCAGAGTACACGCAATCTTTTAGCTGGTGGGGAGAACCTTCGTTAGTTTGTGTTTGGTATTGTGTTAAGTGTTTTTTTTTTAGTATTTTTATTTTAAAATAAATTTTTAATTTTTGATATTAATATATTAAAAAACATTTGAAAAATATTAATTTAATATTTTTTAAAAATAAAATTTACCTTTAAAAAACACTAAAAATATAATTATCACACTTAAACACTTATTTTTTTGAACCAAGAACATCAAACACTCGGGTTTTAGTTAATATGTTAAAATAAAAAAAATAAAAAATAAAAATATATTTAGTTAAAAGAACACACATATATATATATATATATATAATAATTTTTTTAATATAATTTTAGAGTAAATTTTTATATTTTTAATATATAATTAGAAAAAGATATATTCCTTCTATATTTATTGTATCAATATTTTCAACTTGGAAACGTAACGCAACACTACTATAAAATTTCTTTGCCAACTACTTTTATCTTGTGCCTCAAGAGTTATATTTCTAAATACTTCTTGGTGCTTCCATGTGGATTAGATATTTTTTAAAAAATAAAAAATATATATAAATAGGTTTTTTTTTTAATCTTGTTTTGTAGATAAAATACTTTTAAGTGAAAATAAAAAAAATATAACTAAATAAATTAAGAACTATATATATTAATAAATAAATAAATCATAAACGATAACTAAAAAGAAAAATTAAAAAGCAGATATAGATCAAGATATTTAATCTCGTAAGTCGCAACATTTACCTGGTTGTATTTATTAAATTTATTTATTAAAATAATTTTTTTATTCAAGCTAACAATAATAAAAATAAAAACACAAATTAAATTAATTGAATAAAATAAAAAATAAAAAAATATTATTCAAAACTACATATATTATTAAAATTATTATTTAAAAATAAAACTTTTTTATTTATGGACAACTCGTACAGTAAACACCTCCACCACAGACAGGTGTTTTAGATTAGAGGTAATTATTATACTAATTATAGTGAAAAAGACTTAGGAGTCCTCATCTTCATCTATTTTTAGTTATTCAAGATGAGTGGTGGGGTCGATCTTCCTTATAAGGTATATATACGTTTTTTCTTCATCGAGATTTTGCCATTTTTTCTTATGAAATTTAAAAAGGTTATCTATCGTATTTGTAATAATGATTGGTAAAAAGGTTAATTCATTGCTAAAAAATTAATACTTCTTTGGAGGTGTTTGGCAGTCCGGATAAAATAATATTTGTTTAAAATTTAATTTTTTTATTTAAAATTAATTTGTTATAGTATTTTTAAATGTATTGATATTAAAAATAAA
>Ga0307517_10008439_pt1 | contig 14781 bp, 9 predicted proteins | sample 23_EM_MG_FD_194515 | JGI IMG/M metagenome (GOLD analysis project Ga0307517, IMG submission 194515) | Populus trichocarpa ectomycorrhiza microbial communities from riparian zone in the Pacific Northwest, United States - 23_EM | ecosystem: Host-associated > Plants > Roots > Unclassified | place... | reverse complement strand
CCTTCCTCCTCCGCTTCCTCAGGCTCGCGTCCCGGCGTCTTCAAGTCGAACTTCACAATCGCCCAACGGAAGGTGCCGTAATAGATCGCGAAATAGGCCAGTCCGACCGGGAGCAGCAGCAGCGGCCGCGTCGATTTGGAGAAATTGAGCACATAATCGAAGAACCCGGCCGAAAAGCCGAAGCCGAGATGCACGCCCAGAATGTGCATCAGCGCCATCGCCACCCCAGTCAGGATGGTGTGCATGAGGTAGAGCATGGGTGCCAGGAACATGAAGGTGAACTCGATCGGCTCGGTCACCCCGGTCAGGAACGCGGTCAGCGCCATCGAGGTCAGCATGCCGCCCACCGCCTGGCGCCGCTCGGGCAGCGCCGAGCGGTACATCGCCAGGCACGCGGCGGGCAGGCCAAACATCATCACCGGGAAGAAGCCCGACATGAACCCGCCCGCGCTGGGATCGCCGGCAAAGAAGCGATTGAGGTCGCCGGTCTTGCCGTTGAAATCGCCGATGATGAACCAGGCGACGTTGTTGAGCACATGGTGCAGCCCGGTCACGATCAGCAACCGGTTGAGCACCCCATAGACAAACAGTCCGATCGTCCCCGACTGGACGACGCCGTAACTCAAGCCGTTCATCCCGGCATCGATCTTCGCGAAACCGAACCCGACCAGGGCCGCGAGCGCCAGTCCGGCGAACCCTGCCAGGATCGGCACGAAGCGGCGACCACCGAAGAAGGATAGGTAATCGGGCAGTTTGATGGTCGAATAGCGATTGTAGAATGCCCCCGCGATCAGCCCCGAGGCGATGCCGATCGGCACCGCCAGTTTCGAGATAGCCTTGTCGCGCCACGCAGCATCCGCGAGCGCGGCGATGTCCTTGCTGAGATTGGCGCCCAGATTAGCGGTCGCCTCCGGTGGCACGTGAAGCAACGTCATCGCCCCGCGCGTCGCGACCAGGAAGCAGACCAGCCCGGCCAGCCCCGCCGCGCCATTATTGTCCTTGGCGATGCCGACGCCGATGCCGAGCGCGAACAGCAGGCCGAGATTATCGAAGATCGCCCCACCCGCCGCGGCGACGAACGGAATGTCGAGGAGATCGGGCTGGCCGAGCCGGAGCAACAATCCCGCGATCGGCAGGACCGCGATCGGCAGCATCAACGCGCGGCCAAGCGGCTGGAGCGATTGCAGCGAGAGCTTCATTGGCCTTGCTCCGACAGAGAATATACGAGCGCACGCACCGCACCGGCATCGCGTGCGGTCAGCGCTTGGGCGGCGACCGCACGGCACCGGGCGAGATCGAGCGTGCGGACCAGCGCCTTGGTCTCGGCAACCGCCGCCCCAGGCACCGACAATTCGGTCACACCCATCCCGATCAGCAACGGCACCGCCTCCGGATCGGCGGCGAGCCCACCGCATACCCCGGTCCAGCGCCCATGCACCGCTCCCCCGCGCACCGTCTCGTCGACCAGCCGCAGCACCGCAGGATGCAGCCCGTCGAGCCCGGCGGCAACCGCGGGATTGGTGCGGTCGCGGGCGAGGGCATATTGCGACAGGTCGTTGCTGCCGATCGAGAAGAAATCCGCCTCGACCGCGAGCGCCGCCGCGGTCAGCGCCGCCGCCGGGGTCTCGACCATAATGCCAAGCTCGGGCGCCGCCACGCCCAGATCGGCGGCGTGCCGCGCCAGCGCCTCGCGCGCCGCAATCAGTTCGGCGCGATCGGCGACCATCGGCAGCATCAGCCGGAGCGGCGTTTGCGCGCGAACACGAAGCAGCGCGCGCAACTGGCTATCGAGCAAGTCGCGCCGCGCGAGCTGGAGCCGGATGCCGCGTAGCCCCAACGCCGGATTCTCCTCCGCCGCGATCGTCAGATACGGTGCCGGCTTGTCCGCGCCGATGTCGAGCGTGCGCACGATCAGCGGCCGGTCGCCCAATGCATCGGCGATCGCCTGATAGGCCGCGATTTGCTCGTCCTCGTCGGGCGGCGTCGCACGGTCGAGGAACAGGAATTCGGTGCGCAGTAACCCGCAACCCTCGGCACCCTCCGCCACGGCAGAGCGCGCGTCGGCGGCCGAGCCGAGATTGACGAACACCTCGATCCGCGTGCCGTCGGTCGTCACGGCGGGTTGGTCCGCACTCGCCAACGCCGCCTGGCGCCGCACCCGCCGCGTCTCGATCCGCTCGCGTACCTCGACGACCGCCGCCGCATCCGGGGCGATCCGCAACTCGCCGTCCTCGATCACCAACTCGCTGCCCGGTGCGACCCGCGTCAGCGCGTCGCCGAGCGACACCAGCATCGGCAGCCCCATCCCCGCCGCGATGATCGCGACATGCGATGTCGTCCCGCCATGCGCGGTGGCGATCCCGGCAAGCCCGGCCTCGCCCAGCGCCATCAATTGCGAGGGGTAGAGCTCGTCGGCGATCAGGATCGCGCCGGGCGGTGGCGGCGCCTGGTCGGGCGCGCCGTGGATCGCGATCACGACCCGGCGGCCGAGATCGTTGAAATCGTCGATCCGCTCGGCAAAACGCGCGTCGCCCGCGCCGCGCAACTGGTCGACATAGAAACCGATTGCTTGCCGCCAGGCGAACCCCGCGCTCTTCCCCGCCGCGATCGCCGCATCGGCCGCGCTCGCCAGTTCGGGATCGTCGAGCAAGGCGAGATGCGCCGCCGCGATGCCCGCACGATCGCCCTCGCCCGCGGCGTCCGCCAACAGCTCGCCGCGCACGCGATCCTTCGCCCCGGCCAGCGCCGCGCGCTCAGCCTCGATCCCCGAACCCTTCTCGGAAATATCAGCTACCGGATCGACCGGACGAAAGGCTGGCCCGATCGCCGTTCCCGGCACCGCGATCACGCCCCTCAGCACCGACGGCATCTCGGCAATAGTCGCGACCGGTGCGGTTTCGGCCACCCCGCCGACCGGCTTGAGCTCACCCATCCCGCTCGCAAGCAAATCGGCGACCGCCGCGACGCCCTTGCCATCGCTGCCGCGCACCGTGATCGCGGCGCCATGCGGCAACGCGAGCGCCAGCATCGCCACCGCGCTGCGCGCCGACGCCACGCGACCCGACGGCGCCACGATCTCGATCGTTCCGGCATGGCTCGCCGCCAGCTGCGCGATCCGCGCCGCCGGCCGCGCATGCAGGCCATGGGCGAGCGGCAGGTCGAGCGTCCGGCTTGCCGTCGGCGCGACGTCCTCGGTCGCCGCGACCGTACCGCTCAACGCCCGGAAACGCATCACCGTCTCGCCCGCGGCAACCGCGCGATCGCTCACCAGATCCTCGACCGCGAAGGCCTCGCCATTGGTGACGATCACCGGCGTTATCAGGCTCTTCGCCGTCCGCGCCAGGCGGTCGAGGTCGAATTCGACCAGTAACTCGCCGGCTGCGACGCGCTGCCCGTCGACCACCTTGGGCGCGAACCCCTCGCCGCCGAGCCCGACCGTCTCCAGCCCGATATGCATCAGCAGCACCGGCCCGGCGTCAAGCTCGAGCGTCACCGCATGCCCCGCCGGATGGACCGACACCACCACGCCCGCGCCCGGCGCGACCAGCCGCCCCTCGATCGGATCGATCGCGACGCCGTCGCCGAGCATCTTCTCGGCGAACACCGGATCGGGCACGTCGGACAGCGGCGTCGCCCAGCCCGCCAGCGGGCTCGCGATCGCAAGGCTCATTTCAGCGGATCCAGCGTCAGTCGGTCGAGTATCCACAACGGATCGGGTCCGGTTTGGGTAAAGGTCATGCACAGATCGTGGCGCCCCTGTTGCTTGGCCTGTTGCTGGGCCAGCAATCCCTTGATCGTACTGACCCCGGTGTTGCGCACCGCCGCCCCCAGCGGGATGCTGGCGATGACCGGGCCGGTGCAATTGTCGAGGCGGACCTGAAGTTCGCCGGTCGGGGTACGCGGCTTGTCGAACACCACCTTGGCGAGGTCGGCGCCGATCGAGAAGTTGAACGGCACTTGCCCGACCTCGGCCGAGATCGCCGCGATGCCGTCGAGCGGCGCGCGTTTCCAGATCCAGCAGGGGTGCACGATATTGGTGCCAAGCGGGCGCCGCACGCCATCCGTCGCGCCGTCATCCTCCAGCCGCAGCGGGAAGCCCGGCGTGCACAAGTCCATCTCCGCCGCGCCGCGTGTCCGCAACAGCGCCGCGCTCAGCACCCAGTCGCGCCCGATCCCGAGCGGCACGCCGCCGGCAAAGGCGCGTGCGCGCAGCCTGGTCCCCTCGGGAAGCGACAGGGCATTGCCATAGGCCGGCGACGCCACGGTCGGCGCGCTGCCGTCGGTCGTGTAGCGCAGCGTCCCGACATCGGCGGGCTGGCGCAGCGCGACCGTCAGCTTGCCGGCATCGCCATCGAAGCTCGCCATCGGCTCGAGCGGGGTCATGTCGTAGCCGACGCCGAGCCGGCGGTAGCGCGCGAACTCGGCGGGCAGCCGCGCCGCGAACCCCTGCCAGTCGCGCCTCGCCGCCGGGGTCCAGCCCAGTTCGGCGAGCGCCGCCGCGCGCGGCCACAGCATGCGGTCGGCATAGGCGGTCAGGCGGACATGCTCGGTCCACAGATTGACCTGCACCCCCAGCAGATGCCGCCGTTCGTCCGCGTTCAACTCGGCGGGCAAGGGGTCGAACGTATAGATATGCTTCCAGTCCATCACCTCGCCGCGCCCCGGGGGCTCGTCATCGGACTCGCTCTGGATGTGATCGAGATAGAAATCGGGCGCAGGCGACAGGATCGCGTCATGCCCCGCCTTGGCCGCGGTGATCGCGCCACTCACGCCGTGCCACGACATCACCGTCGCCGATGGCGGCACCTTGCCCTCGAGTATCTCGTCCCAGCCGACCAGCCGCCGGCCGCGCTTCAGGAGGTAATCGCCGATCCGCGCCATGAACCAGCCCTGCAGCTGCTCCTCGTCCTTCAGGCCCAGCGCCTTGATCCGTGCCTGCATGCGCGGATCGGCTTTCCACTGGTCCTTCACCGCCTCGTCGCCGCCGACATGGACATAGCGCGACGGGAACAGCTCGAGCACTTCGTCGAGCACGTTGGTAAGGAAGGTGAAGGTCGCATCGTCGGTGTTGTAGAGATTGTACATCACGCCCCAGTCCGAAGTCGGCGCCTTGGGCGGGGTCGCGGTCGAGCCGAGCGCGGGATAGGCCGCGATCGCCGCGGTAGCGTGCCCGGGCATATCGATCTCAGGCACGATCGTGACGTGGCGCGCCGCGGCATAAGCGACGATCTCGCGAATCTCGGCCTTGGTGTAGAAGCCGCCATAGCGCACCGGCTTGCCGGTCTTCGCGTCGACACCAGCCGCGCCCGCCGGCTGGCGCCACGCACCGATCGCGGTCAGGCGCGGATATTTGTCGATCTGGATCCGCCATCCCTGATCGTCGGTCAGATGCCATTGCAGGATGTTGAGCTTTTCCATCGCCAGGCGATCGATCAGCTGCTTCACATAGGCTGGCGGCTGGAAGTGCCGCGCCGAGTCCAACATCACCCCGCGCCAGGTGAAAGCGGGCGCGTCGTCGATCGATACCGCACCGATCCGGCCGTCGGGCGATGCCGCGATCAATTGCCACAAGGTGGTGGCGCCATAGTATAGCCCGGTGTCGCTCGACGCAGACACCGTCGCGCCCGCCGGCGTCACGCGCAGCCGATACGCCTCTTCCCCCTTGATCGACGGGTCGCGCCGGAACCGGATCGATCCGCTTTTGGCCAGCACAAGCTTCGGCCCACCGGTGCGCGCGACCAGCTCGGCCAGCCGTCGCGCCGCCGCCGTTCCGCCGGCATCGTCGGCGGCGATCGTCGCGCGAGCAAAAGAAAAGCTGCCGACGCCGGACGTCACCGTCGCGGGCATCGGCAGCAGTGGGAGGTTGGGACCCGCCCATGCCGCCGCCGGCATGCTCGACATCATGACGGCGGCGAACAGAATGGTGCGCATCGGGTTATCCTATTCGGTCTTGCCGATGCGCGACAGTTCAGAAGTGAACCTTGCCACCGACCCAGAAGGTGCGGCCGTTATTGTAATAGGCACGCGGGATCGAGGGATCGCCCACGAAGTAGTAGAGCTTGTGGTTGAGCAAATTCTGCGCATCGGCGGTCAGCGCGAAATATTTGGTCACGTTGAGCGTCAGCGACCCGTCGAGCGTGCCGAAATCGGCCTGCCACATCGGCGTCGAACGATCGATGCCCGAGCGGAATTTCGACCGGAAGGTATAAGCGAAGCGCGTCGAGATCAGCGAATTCTCGTAATAGGCCGTGACGTTGAACGTGTGCTTCGAATTGCCGTCGATGACGCCACCGTCGGCCGCCTTGGCATCGGCATAGGTGTAATTCGCCAGCATGCCGAACCCGCCATAGATCGGCTGCTGCCAGTTGACCTCGACACCCTTGTTGGTGCCGCCCCGTCCGTTGACCGGACCGGTGATCAGGAAGTTCGCACCCGCCGGGTGCTGCTGCGTGATCAGGAACTGCGTCGTGGTGGTCGTGGTGATGTACGAGTCGATGTCGAGGTAGAACAAATTGACCGAGAACAGCGACTGCTTGCCGTAATACCACTCGGCCGCGAGGTTGAACTGCCAGGCACGAGTCGGATCCAAATAAGGATTGCCACCCGCGGTGCCGGTCAGCGCGAGGTCGCTGACGGTGAAGGCGCCGGCGAGTTGGGCATAACCCGGCCGCGTCATCGTCTTCGCCGCGCTCGCACGGATCAGCAGGTTGGGCATCGCGTTGACGGTGAGGTTGGCGCTGGGGAGGATATCCCAATAGCTGCGGTCAACCGTCACCGTCCCGCAGGTGCCGCAGAACGGGCTGACCGCGTTCGCGACGAGCGCGTTGGGTGAATATTGCAGCGTATTGAGGTCGGTATGCACCGCGCGCACGCCGATATTGCCGCGCCAGCCCTGGCTCTCGCCGCCCAGCTTGGCCATCGCATAGACCGCCTCGGTCTTCTCCTTCACCGAGAAGCTCGCCTGCGGATAGAAGGCGAATTGCCGCCCGCCATTGGTGGCGAGTTCGGCCAGCACCTTGTCCTTGTCGGCGATCGAATAAGGCGGGAAGGCGATCAGGCCGTCGAGGAAATCGTCCGGCGTGGTTCCGCCGTTGAACACCGTCCCAAGGCCGACACCCTTGGTGCCCGAATAGAGGCCATTCCCCGCCCATGAATAAGCGATGTAGTTTACCTCACGCGTATGGTCGGTGTAGCGGCCGCCGATCTTGATCGACTTCAGGAAATCGCCGTCGAACTTATATTCGGCATCGGCTTTGACATAGGTTTCCTTGTCGGGCGACAGGATGCGACCGCCCCATGACCAGCTGTAATAATTGTTGAGGTACGCGGCCGACTTGGGATCGGTCGGCAGACCGGGATAATTGACCGTGGCGCCCTTGCCGGCGAGCGCGTAATTGACGCCGGTGTCCCAATAGGTTTCCCAGGCATAGGTATCCTTGGTCGCTCCCTCGCCCTTGGTGTAGCCCACCTCCCCGGTCAGCGTCAGGTGGTCGGTCGGCTTCCACTCGGTCTCCAGGTTGATCACCCAGGTCGACGAATAAGCGTCGCGGAAGATGTCGTCCTGGACGCGGCCCTGGATCGGATTGCCGCTGGCGTCGAGCTGGTTCCACGATGCCGCGGTCAGATAGCCGTTGGTAACGGTATACGGACCCAAGGCATTGGTCGGCGAGCCCGGCGTCGAGTTGCTGCCGATGACGCGGCTGATCCAGGCCATCGAGTTGCGGTTGACGTTGTTGGCGTCCATCCGCGTGTAAATGCCGTTGAGCGTCACTTCGAACTGCTCGTTGGGCTTGTATTGCAGCGCCATGGTGCCGCCCTTGCGGACGCGCTTCTGGCTGAAATAAGCCGCGCCGATCAGATTGGGCGCGGTCACCGTCTGGTTGGTGCCGGCGAAATTGTTGTAGGTCGTGTACCCGAGGAATTCCTGGCCATCGCGACGGAACTCGCGCTCCTGATAATAGCCTGCGATCAGGACACCGACCGTCCCGGCCTGGTTCTTCCAGCTATAGAGGCCCGAGACCTGCGGCTTCACCTTGTCCGCCAGATCGTTGTAATTGGCCTGCGCGGTCAGGCTGAACGAATTGGCCGGCAGGTCGAGCGGGCGGCGGCTGTAGAGATTGATCGTGCCGCCGATGCCGCCTTCGGGCAGATCGGCCTGGGACGATTTGTAGACTTCCAGCTTGCCGACGATTTCCGATGGCAACAGGCTGAAGTCGAAGCTGCGCCCGCCACTGGTCTGGTCGAGCACGAACCAGTCGCCAGTCGCGACCGAATGGCCGTCAAGCAGGGTCAGGTTGAGCGTCGGATCGGTGCCGCGGATCGACACCGACTGGTTCTCGCCGAAGCCGCCGGCACTGGCCGATCCGGTGACGACGTTGACGCCGGTCAACCGGCCGAGCGAGTCAGCGACGTTCTTGTCGGGGAATTTGCCGATATCCTGCGCGGTAACGACCTCGGAGACCATGTCGCTGCTGCGCTTCGCATCGAGCGAGGCCTGGATCGAGGCACGGATGCCGCTGACGACGATGTCGTTGCCTTGATCCTGCGAATCGGTAGTCGCCTGGCCGCCGCCGTCACCGGTCGGCGCCGCCGCAGCGGGAGCGGTCTGCGCAAAAGCCGGCGCAGCCATAGTCAGCGCGAGTACGCTTGCGGTACAGGCGAACATCGCCCGATGCGTCTTGGCTTGGAACTTGACCATGATCTTCCCCTTCAACCCCTGGATTGGACCGTACCAAAATACGACCAACTGTCGTTATCCTTCCTGCCCGGTCTCGTTTTCGGCCCGGTTCAGGTCTGTTGCGGATGTCATAAAGGCCCATTGGTCATTAAATTGCAATACCAAAATCAATACCAGTGCGAATATTTCTAACTTTGGTATTGAAATGGCATTATCTGTTGGCTTAAGGAACGTCGTGTCAGGGGGCTACCCACCATGTTCGTCGATCGCGTAGGAAGACTGCCGGAAGGGGATACCGCGCCGCTGTACCAGCAGCTGCAGCGCGTGCTGCGCACCGCGATCGAGCGCCAGGTACTGGCGCCCGACGAGGCGCTGCCCCCCGAGCGCGACCTTGCCCAAGCCTATAACGTCTCGCGCGTCACCGTGCGCAAGGCGCTCGACGGGCTGGTCGACGCACGAATGCTGACGCGGCGCCAGGGCGCCGGCACCTTTGTCGCCGCGCGCGTCGAAAAGAATTTCGCGACCATCTCGTCCTTCACCGAGGACATGCAATCGCGCGGCCGCGTGCCGTACAGCGAATGGCTCGGGCGCACCGAAGGCACCGTCGCGCCCGAGGAAGCGATGGCGCTGGGGCTGAGCCCCGGCAGCCAGGTTTATCGCTTCACCCGCATCCGCTATGCTGACGGCGTGTCGATGGCGCTCGAATATGCAACCGTCCCGGCGAGTTCGCTGTCCGGGCTCGAGGCGGTGACCGAATCGCTCTACGACGCGCTGGGCGGCGACCGTCCGGTGCGCGTGCTGCAACGCTTCCGCGCGGTGCTGTTCACCGACGAACAGGCCGAATTGCTGGCGATCCCGCGCAACTCGCCGGGGCTGGAGATCGAACGTCGCGGCTACACCCAGGATGGCCGTACGGTCGAATTCACCAAATCATGGTATCGCGGCGACGCTTACGATTTCGTCGCCGAGCTCAATGTCCCGCCAGCCTGAGACGCCCGTGCCGCTTCTTCCCCAGAATACCCTGATGTTCGCCGAAGCCGCCGAAGCGGCGCAAGCGGTCGCGCGCCAGACGCTTCGCCAGCATGACGCGCGAATCGCGTTGGCCGCGGCGCTGCGCGGCGACCCACCGCGCGCGGTAGTGACGCTGGCGCGGGGCAGTTCCGACAATGCCGCGACCGTCGCGCGCTATCTGGTCGAGACGCATCTGCGGCTGCTGACCAGCTCGGCCGCGCCGTCGGTCTCCTCGGTCTATGAATCGGCGCCGGACTATGCCGGCACGCTGATGCTGGCGATCTCGCAATCGGGCCGCAGCCCCGATCTGATCGCCACCGCGGAGACCGCCAAGGCCGGCGGCGCGCGGCTGGTCACGTTGGTCAATGACGAAAGTTCGCCACTCGCGGCGATGGCGGATACCTTCCTGCCGCTCGCCGCGGGTCCGGAAAAGAGCGTCGCCGCGACTAAGTCGTTCATCACCAGCGTTGCCGCGCTCGTCCATCTGATCGCCGACTGGGCCGAAGATGGCGACTTGCTTGCCGCGCTCGACGGCCTGCCCGGCTTGCTCGACCGGGCCTGGGCACTCGACTGGTCGCCCGCGCTCGAGCCGTTGCGCAACGCCACCAACCTCTATGTCGTCGCGCGTGGTCCGGCGTTCGGCATCGCGCAGGAAATGGCGCTCAAGATCAAGGAAACCTGCGGCTTCCATGCCGAGGCGTTCAGCGCCGCCGAAGTCCGTCACGGCCCGATGGCGATCGTCGAAAAAGGCTTCCCCGTGTTGCTGCTCGGCCAGGACGACGAATCGCGCGACAGCGTCGCCGACCTCGCCCCCGAATTCGCCGAGCGCGGCGCGCTGGTCCTGAGCGCGGGGTTGGGCGACGTTCCCGGCCTTTGCTTGCCGACGCTTGACGCGCACCCGGTGCTCCAGCCATTGCTGCTCGCCCAGAGCTTTTATCGCCTCGCCAACGCGCTCGCGGTCGCGCGCGGACGCGATCCCGACCATCCCCCGCATCTCGCCAAGGTGACCGAAACGGTATGACCCGCACCGCGCTCACCAATGCCCGCGTGCTGCTGCCCTCTGGCCTGCGCGACAATGTCTGCGTCGTGATCGGCGATGGCGAGATTTGCGCGATCTCGTCCGCCCCGCCGCAAGAGGCGCGGATCGTCGATCTCGGCGGCCGGCTGTTGCTGCCCGGCTTCATCGACACCCAGGTCAATGGCGGCGGCGGCAGGCTGTTCAACGACGATCCCAGCGTCGCCACGATCCGCATTATCGCCGAAACCCACCGCCGCTTCGGCACTACCGGCCTGCTGCCGACGCTGATCAGCGACGACCTCTCGGTGGTGGAGGCCGGCATCCATGCGGTCGATGCCGCGATCGAGGCGGGTGTACCTGGCGTGCTCGGTATTCATATCGAGGGGCCGTTTCTTTCAAGTGCCCGTCACGGCATCCATTCGGTCGACAAGCTCCAGCCGCTCAGGGACGAGTATCTCGACCTGCTGACCTCGGCCCGCCGCGGCAAGACATTGGTCACGCTCGCCCCCGAATGCGCGACGCCCGATCAGATCCGCCATCTCGCCGCCAAAGGAGTCGTCGTCAGCGCGGGCCATTCGAACGCGCCGTACGAGACCGTGCGCGCGGCGATCGACGCGGGGCTGACCGGCTTCACTCACCTGTTCAACGCCATGTCGCAGCTCGCCAACCGCGCGCCGGGCATGGTCGGCGCCGCGCTGGAGGATGACAGCACTTATGCCGGCATCATCGCCGACGGCCACCATCTCCACGACGCCACCTTGCGTGTCGCGGTCCGCGCCAAGGGACAAAATCGGCTGATGCTGGTGACCGACGCGATGCCGAGCGTGGGCAGCGACGAGACGCGCTTCATTCTCCAGGGCCGCGAGATCTGGCGCGACGGCGATACGCTGCATGGCGAGGACGGCGTGCTCGCGGGGTCGACGCTGACCATGTCGGGCGCGGTCAAGGGAATGATCGAGCGCGGCCGGGTCTCGCTCGCCGCAGCGGTGACTATGGCCTCGGCGACGCCGGCGGCGTTCCTCGGCTTGAACGGCCAGACCGGCACGATCGCGGCGGGCATGCGTGCCGACCTCGTCCTGCTCGACGACGATTTCGCCGTTCGCGAGACCTGGATTGGTGGTGAGCCAAGCGGCGCGACACAGTCTGTGGCGGCGGTCGCGAGATAATTTCAGTGCTCCTGCGAAAGCAGGAGCCCAGGGCCGCAAGCGATGCCCTTCGTAACTCTGGGCTCCTGCTTTCGCAGGAGCACTCGCTAAAACATCAAGCCCTACCGCGACATCATCTGTCCCAACTGGCGTCGCACCCGCGCTTTGCTCTCGTCGCTTAGCGCACCGCGAATCCCGCGCCTCTCCTCGGGGACATGATCGAGCGGCGGGCCGAACACGAATTCGTCGAACATCGCCCGCCATGCCGCACGCTGGTTCTCGGGCAGATTCGAAAACGCCAGGATCGCGTGGACCATCGTGTCGAGCGGCGCGAGTCCCGGCTGCGGCGGCGGTGCCTCGTCCCACCAATAATTGACCAGGATGCTGACCGGATCGAGCGAGCGGACATGGTGCCACCACATATGCGGGATGAACAACGCATCGCCCGGTTCGAGCTCGGCGACCAACGCCTGCGCCATCGCCTCTCGCGCCAGCGGGAAGCGCTCGAAATCGGGTTCGTCGGGATCGAACAGCCCGATCGGTGTCCCAGCCGGGGTGAATTCGATCGGGCCAATATAGAGATTGGCGACCTGATCGGGCGGGAACAACGTGAAGCGCCGCCGCCCCGCCATCACCACCGCGACGTTGCTGTTCATGTCGTGATGCGTCGCCACGCGCACGCGATTGCCGATCCAGATGCGCGGCGCGACGCCGTCGGGCACCAAGGGCATCCGGTTCTCCGCCTCGAACCCAGGCAGCGACTCGGGCACCAGCACCGCTTGCGCCGCGATCGCCGACGGCTGGGCGGCGCGTGCGGCAGTGTCGAGCCTGGCAAACAGCCACGCGATCGTCCCCGAGTCGCGGATGAAGGTCAGCGCCGACATATCGGACGAGTAGCCCAACCGACCGTTCGCCTCGGGCGGCGCGATGGCGACCCCTATCGGCTTGCCGGTATCGAACCTCGCCAGATAGGCACCGGGGTCAGACGCGCGAACCGCCGGCCAATCCGCGGCGACGCCACGGAAAACCGCCGGTTTCGTGCGCTCGGCCAAATTGATGGCGGCGTCGGGCGCCAGTTCCTCGACCCTGTTCGTCATCGCCCGACTATGCCGGGAACCCGCGCGATGACAACCGCCCAAGCTGGGTAGGGAGCCGCTATGGACAAACGCTGACTCGGTAATTATCTACCGGTCGATATGGAAACTGCCGTCCTCCGTGGCCGCCCCCGCGAATTCGACGTCGACGATGCGTTGACGGCGGCACTGCGCGTGTTCTGGAGCAAGGGCTATGAGGGCGCGTCGATGACCGACCTCACCGAAGCAATGGGCGTCACCCGTCCCAGCCTCTACGCCGCGTTCGGCAACAAGGAATCCTTGTTCCGCAAGGCGCTCGACCTCTACGAGCGCGAGAAGCTCTGCTACATGGGCCAGGCGCTCGAGGCGCCGACGGCGCGCGGGGTCGCCGAGCGCCTGTTGCGCGGCAGCCTGGAAAACCAGACGAGCCGTGACGATCCCCGCGGATGCCTTGGCGTGATCAGTTCTGTTGCCTGCGGGGCGGAAGCCGATTGCATCCGGCAGGAAGTGCTCGAGCGCGGCCGGATCGCACACGAAGCGCTGATCGAGCGGATGCGGCGCGCGATCGACGAGGGCGATTTCTCTGCCCCGGTCGATCCCGAAGGCATCACCAAATATCTGACCGCGATCCTGCAGGGCATGGCGGTGCAAGCCGGCGCCGGCGCCACGCGCGAGGAATTGCAACGGCTGGTCGACACCAGCCTGGCGATCTGGCCGAGCCGTTAAGTTGCATTGCACAAAAAAATAACGACCGGTATAGAATTTTCCCTTGAACTCACGCGACTGACTTTCTATACTGCTCGGTATAGAAGATGGACGCACCTCCGGGACGCCACCAGTCGAAGGGAAGAGATCATATGACCGGCCCCGGCTGCGCCCAGATCTAGAGTTTGCTTAGACAAGGATGACCCCTCGCTCCGGCTGCCAAGGCAGCGCGGTGGGCGACCCGTCATGTCCATGACAGTTAAACCCGGCGACGACCCCATCGCCGGGGCCGGGCCGCCGCGCGCCCCCCTGCGGCGGCCCCACCAATAAAGGAGGAAATGATGGCCTATCTCGAATTCGCACCCGCCGGCGGCGGCGCCATCATCGACCGGGCGCCTGCCCCAGCGTTCAACGTCACGCCGCGCAGCTTCTCGCCTGCCGTGGCCGGCTTCACGCAGCTCGAATGGCAGGTCGTCGACCTTGCCCAGCGTGATCGCCTGTCATCGATCTACCGCCCGGGCGCGCTCACCCGCGCGTTCCGCTGGGCATTCGGCGGCGTGGTCAAGACCGCCTTGTCCGACCCCCGGCTCGAAGCGCTGCGCCGCATCGCGGTGCTGAGCTGGTATCGCGGCTTCTCGGTCGCGCCCGCGGAAGTCCGCGCGTTCCTCGCCGCCGGCTTCTCGCTCGACCAGTACGAAACCCTGCTGTCCCGGATCAACGCGATCCGCACCAACCTTCCCCGGAGCTTCCGCCGATGAACATGATCACCCCGATCAACGACGACGCCACCGCGCAGCCGCTCGACGGTCCCGCGCCGCGTCGTAATGCCTTGTGGGGACGCGCCGCCTGGGTCGTCGCCCCCGTCGCGTTGCTCGCCGCCGGCTATGGCCTGGTCCATCGCTCGGCCCCGGCGATGGCGGCGCCACCGCCGCCGACCGTCACCGTCGCCAGCCCGCTCGAACGCGATGTCACCGAGTGGGACGATTATGTCGGCCGGTTCGAGCCGAGCCGCTCGGTCGAGGTGCGTCCGCGCGTCTCGGGCGCGGTGACCGCGATCCACTTCACAGACGGCCAGATCGTTCGCGCCGGCCAGCCGCTCTTCACGATCGACCCGCGTCCTTATGCCGCCGCTTTGGCGGAAGCCCGCGCGGG
>Ga0307517_10008438_pt1 | contig 14781 bp, 13 predicted proteins | sample 23_EM_MG_FD_194515 | JGI IMG/M metagenome (GOLD analysis project Ga0307517, IMG submission 194515) | Populus trichocarpa ectomycorrhiza microbial communities from riparian zone in the Pacific Northwest, United States - 23_EM | ecosystem: Host-associated > Plants > Roots > Unclassified | place... | reverse complement strand
GGATCGACTTGCATGACCCTGTTCGTGGGAGCAGACACGGTCAACAAAGTTCCATTTACCGTTCTCAAACCACAAACCTTTTCAACACCTTCGAAGGTCCTGATGGAGACGTAGCCCTCAATACTGTATTCTCACATACATCTCGGCACCATCATCCTCATCGAAGGCAACCCGGCACAGACTTGCATGAGCTTCGGGAAGCAGACTAGTGGGAACAAAGTAACGATTATTTGCATGACAATGACGATAACGATAACGATAATAAACGTACGGCGTTGAGAAAAGGGAAGGGAAGGGAGATAACAGTCAGCTACAGGCGACGACAACGGACCAAGCTTGGTCGTAGATTCCTTTTGTTGGTTTTCACATACTAGACTGTATATACCTACAATTTTGGACTGTCTAATGCAGAGCTTTATGTAAATAAATAAATTCCTTGATTCCTACTGTACATGGATTTCGAACTTCCTCTGCAAATTAGGCGACTGGATCATAAAAACAATGCTGATCTAAATACGACTACGAACGCAAAAAAAATCCAATCGAATCCCACATTTCGAAAACATCAAACATGTGCATCAACCTCAGGTTCTACCAGACCGGGAAAGGACTCGCTGGATCGTTATTACCTTCTCTTCCTTCCCTCATCTCTTTTTCTTTCGAACTCATATTTCTTCCTCTTGGTACAGCGGGCGGAGTACTCGGTACTGTATTCGCTCGTGGTGGTGTCCGAAATGAATCAACCTTGACGTTCGTTTGGCTTTCTACAAGGCTCGGATTTGATCTTGGTAGGCCAAAGTCAATCGCCTCAGAGGCAAGGAGAGGGCCCCCTTCTCTCAATTCCTCGAACTGTGCAAAAATAGACCACTGATTGCCTCGTGTGCCCCACAGTGGGATCTGCCCAAGCATCTGTGGTCGGAATGGCTGTAAATTCATATTAGTTATCTTATGCTGATATTTTGATATAAAACACTATACAACTGGAAAACTCCCAGGAAACGAGCGAGTAGGATCCTACATTCAAACCCAACCTTTAACGTCATGCATGAAATTGAATGAGAAGAGGAAACATACACCCAATTCGTCATCGGTAGAACTGTCGTCAATGCACATCATGCTTTCCAGCTCAGAAAAAGGCTCGTAAAGGCTTTCCATCTCGGTTTGCCGTCCATTAGGTTTTCCCTCCGGCTTCTCATCGTGGATTGTAATCTCTTTCCCCACATCACTACCTTCGGCAGTGACGTACGATTCAACATCGCTAAGTTCATCGAGCAACTCTTCTGCATCTTCGCATTCACCGTCTATGTACAAGTCTTCCCCATAACTCCACTCGGAATCGGGGTCACTATCGGTTGCATGACGCTCTTCGTCAAAGGAAGTCTGAGCAGTTGCACGCGTTAGAGTTGTCATCCAAACAAAAGCTCTATCACTCACGAGCTCGGTGGCCGTTTCGTCTGCGTAATTCATCGACGACCTTGACGTCTCATGCGCCAGCTCGATGTTAGCTACATCTGAACTGCCCCCTTCCTCAGTCATGGACACGCATACATCCTTCTCGGAGTTCCCGTCAAGGTCCTCTTGTTCACAGGCATGACGGGCAATGAATCCGGCGAGATCCGAGTAGTGAGTAGAACATCTCTCCATGGTTCGACGAGGAGATGACCAAGGTGTGGAAATATTGAACTGTTCTGGATTATTCCCGCTCTCTAATACCTGACGACAATCCAATGAGCTACTACTATTCGAGACAGAACGGACAGACAAACATTCGGTGGAGCAGAGAGTCTCTGATTGAGATACACGAAGTCCTCGTCGTCTTCCTGTCGCTTCGAAGGGCCCTGTCCACTTTCGACCAGCTTTGAAACCGATACCAACCATCAGTCAAAATGTTTCGATAGCACTGCAGCAGACCCACCTTGTTAGCCTCAGTCGATAGGTCATCCATTTCTGCACTAGCATCCTGCTCGTCATATCTGTATCTTAAAACTGCAATAAAAAGAGGGATAACGACAGTCACCACGAAATCTACCAATCCAAACATCTCGAGAAACATATCGAGACAAATCTGAATTGTAACTGTAACCGCGGCTTTTATTCTGCTCAATCTCGCCCAGTTAATCTTTTGCCTGGAATTGCGAGCAGAGACGAAAGCAGGAATTGTCTGATTTTGAGCATAGTTCGCAGAAAAAATGGCCAACGGGATGGCTCTGACTGTGATGCGAAAGTCACCCGAAAGTTCTGGTAAGGGTTTGGCGGTCATGTCGACATTGGATCTGGAAAATAATACGATGAGCCTCGAAGGATTCTTAAGAAATAGAGACAAACTTTGAGCGAGAAAATCCATACGTGCCCTCTAGGACATCCCACTCCTTCCCATAATCCGAGCCTCCGATTTTCTCATCGATACCAAAGCCGTTGTGGCGTTTCTGAGCCCCACTTTTCCTTTTCAGCCTCCGTAAACCTTTCAAAATGGCCACAACAAGATACCCAAGCATAAAATTTAATCCAAGATGCTTCCAGCTCGTGCTTCCGCCCTCACCAGTATCATCGTCTTGACCGAGACCAGTGCCGGGACCAGGAGGGGGAGGGGGGGGATCCTCATCGTCTGAATCGTCGTCCGAGTCACTGGCACGATCATGCTTCCTCTCGTCGCCATGAGGTTCTGAGTGACGGTGTCCGGTCGGGTCTCCTCCTCTACGTCGAGTTCGAGCATCGTCTTTTTTAGCAGAGTCGTCATTTCCCGTCCCCGTTTTGGATCCTTCATTTGCACTTGAACAAATATTCTTGCTGGGTATTAAAAGAGAACCATCCGCATCGGTTGTAGCCCTGGTCACTGAAATGCGAGCCCGAATGATCCAAGCTCCAGCCAACATCGCCAACAGCATACATCCTGATACAAAAGCCATACCCATCACAGTTTCGTCCCGGAGGTCAAAGACACTTAGAGCTCTTGAGGATACACATTCTGTAGCTTTCCACGTCAGAGGAGAGACGACGGGCAGCTCGTGTCGGCTACCGGAATCCAAAAGCAATCTGGGCGGGGTTGAACCAATTCCCAATCTCATCCCGCCAAACGCAGTCAACAAACCCTCCAACGCGGGCACCAAATTTCCAATCATCAGTGCCCGCCCAGTTTCGATTCCACTAAAACCAATAAGGCGTTGCACCAGATGTCGAACAACGAGCATACATGCGCCTATAGCAAACTGGACGAGAGTACTTGACCTGGATACTTCAACTGTGGGGCCATCGAAAACGTGCGTGTCTGGAGGCCATAAAGTAAAGGTAGTCATTTTGTACGCAGGGGAAAAAAATCTATGAGGTGTCGCAATGTTGAAAAGAGAAAAAGACGGATGTGGAGTGAATCAACAGCTTTTGTAGGAAGGAGAACGATCGGTGATCGAGATTCGACTAGTAGCAGACTCAACGTAACGCGGAGAGATTCATGCAGGATTTATTGATGATATTACAAAAGATTGATAGTTGCAAATGTATGATCTGTAAGAAAAAGAATTAGTACCTTTTGCGTTGGACAAACAGCAGTCTCATACATTTCGAGTCTGACAATCCTCTCTAACGAAACAAAGGATGAACTCGGTTTTGCACCGACAAGGGAAAGGAGAGACGAACTTACAATTGATTTACGACATGGTCGTCCCAATACCCATGATGCCTGCAGAGAAAGGTGTCATCAGTTGAAGTACGGAAACATGAGGAGACCACAAATATCAGAAATAGTTTTTGGTATTTTACATAAATTTCCACATATGCTCCTTCGGAAGCAGAACTGAAAGAAAATCATCACAGATGACAAAATGTTGGCTCTAGCTCACCTTTCCTATAATTCGTTGGCAATGGTAGAGGTTGAAAAATAAGTTGCCTTGAGCCAAACTGGAGTAAACAAACCGCGTCTCAATTGGATTTTCCAGTCGGAAAGCCTCAAGCGAGTTCAACGTCCCTATTACATAAATTATTACCCGCCAGATACATTTAAACGGACGCAATGGACGTGTTATCATCGAGAACAGGTTAGGTAGCATGGTATACGCTCAAATGAAAGCTGACTTGCCGGCCTTCAATGAACGTATGTCAAACGTTTATCGGAGCACCATGATGCTGACGATTAACAAATAGTTTGCCGAGATGCTTGAGCGCAAGCTGCGTGTCCATCGCAGGTTCGAGAGAATCTCCTTCCACATACTTCTTTTCTTCTTTCTCTGTTGGCTAATTTCTGACTCAACCAAGTACCACCAAAAGGCTATAGACGTGTCCCCGCCGCGATCGACGGTGTTCCTCTATGAGGATGTCTTAGCACGCACTGTACGGAAGATTCAAAGTTGGGGAATAGCAGAGCTAGAAGCTGGGCGAGATGATCTTCCTATGAAACGGTTGGTGATTATTTAGTTTCCTTCCATGTCACGACCCACTATTACTTCAGGTATTCGGTGGCATGAAAGTCACGAAGGCTTGGGAACAGCCCCAAATCCAATGGCGATCGTATATACCAGTACACTGGTTGTCCAGGTATCGACAACCCTACCGATTTGCAATTACTGCCACATTCGCAACCATAAAGCCCACTATCATGTTTGGTCCTTCTATAGCGCATTCTTCCGGCCACACCCCCCACCAGGTTGCATCCTCTGTTGAACTTCCCTCGGGCCAGGTTTTATTTTGCACAATGCCCTCAGTGTTGGGCAGAGATGGGTTACTCCTTACAGTTGCAGATGAAGCTTCAGCTGAACCGACAAAGTGTAACTTCCTCACACAAGGGTTCCGTCACTGGCTCGCGAGCAACACTGGCTTGGGACGCTCAGTCAGAACTCACTGACCATTGATGACACTGAAGCCTCGGACGTCGATGAGAAAGACTACATGCCGTCGTTTGACGTCATATCATGGGATGGAAATGTGCACTAAAGCCTCTGCCTCTCCTTCCCACTCCCTTCGAAAGAGCAACATCGGCGTCTTGATGATCAAAGGACTTCCTTTGTCACTAATTTTATCATTCCACCCTCATATTATCTTAATTAATCTCCGAGTGGGCTCGGGGTATAATAATGGTAGCCAGTACTCTTACAGTGAATCTTGTCTCATGAATAAATGTATTCGATCATAATTTCACAAGAAAAGAGGCCCAGTTTTCTGGTGTGGATTGTAGGCAAACCGATAATTCCGAGAGCTGACCAACAGAACTTACTATTTTGAGTGTTGTTCGTTTCTTTCTTTGCCTCGACCAAGGATTTGTCAAAGGGTTCGTCCGTCGAATACCCATTTGCCGTCCAGAAGTTCCCAAGGTTCACTGCCTCAGCCCCACTACCGCAGGTAGTCGACTCCTTATAGCCTATCAATTGTATCTCATGCATGACGAGGGTGACCTTGCTGGATTGATTGATGGATATTAAGGTCTGGAAGCTGCATTTCAAATGGTATGCGCACCCTATTATTTGCTTCTATTCGGTCGGATGCTTGTATCTGACGACAGTGGCTTCTGTAGAGATCTACGAGGTGTAGCACAGAGTCCTACATATTCGGAAACGAATGAACCCTAATTTGCTGGGGCTGACAGAAAGGTTTTGGTCATATGCGTCTGGATGTCCTGGTGACCGTGCCAGGTGGGATCCTGTGATTGAATGAAATAGAGCATAATGGGTGAAATGGAATACCAGTATCTTATCTCCAGCAATGTACGAAGGAAACTTGAAGCGGCCCAAGTCGATCCGACAAGCTCAATTCCCTCAATAGTTTTCCCTGGGATGATAGTGGCACATCCATTTGGAGACGCTGATCCAGCCAACTTGCAAGCTGGGAAGTCAAATTGATAGCATTCAGAGCCGGCCCGGGACATGCCGTCAATGCGACTGAGAACACATGTTCAGATCTACGATTCTTCTGGACGCGGGGTTCACCCGACCAAAGCCCGATACTAGAGGGTATTTGGTTTATATATCTCTAGTCTTGCCACCAGGCTCTCCAGTTTGTTACCCGACTCAAGTCCAGACACAAACAACTAACATGCCCCATCTTCGATACAGGGACCGCGCCCCAGAGGTTTTGAAAAAGTGCAAGGGTACTAAGCTTTCCACAAGGGATGAACCAGTCCAATCCTACAACGTTGTCATCGCAGGAAGCGGTCCTGTTGGGTAAATATCTTCACCTGTTTCCAAGCATCGACTTTTTGACTGAATGTGCCATACAGTTGTGCCTATGCCCGCACAATTCTTGAGCAGCACCCGAACGCGACCGTCCTGATGGTCGAAATTGGTTCTCAGGATGACCCGGAAATTGGTGCCCACCAGAAGAACTCCATCAAATACCAAAAAGACATTGATAAATTCGGTGGGCTCAACAATAATTATCGTCCTTTTCACTTCACTTACACCTTTCATCCAGTCAACGTCATCCAAGGTCACCTTCAGACTATCTCCTTGCCCCCTGCCGAGACGTACATTCCGAGTCTTGTTGGTGACGGTTGGACTCCCCCAGTCAATCCGAATGGTCCATCCAGCCTCATATTTCAAGGCTCAAACCCGAACCAAGTCCCAGAGTTCAATCTCAAAGCCAGTGCTGTTACTAGGACCGTGGGCGGTATGGCTACCCATTGGACCTGTTCTTGTCGTACGTACATGCTCGCACCTTCGAGGTTTATCTGATTCGTTTATTTCCGGCAGCTATCCCTCACGATGAGGAGATAGCCCTCAACCCTATTCCAAAGGCAGAAAGAGATGCTCTCTTCGGACGAGCTCGCAAGATCCTGAACATTCATAATGATCAGTATGACATGTCCATGCGTCATACCACAGTCAAAGATACTCTTCTTGCCAAACTTCCTGCCGAGCGACAGGTTCAGTCCCTGCCCCTTGCCGTTGAACGTCGTGCAGACAACCCAGCCTACGTCACTTGGTCGGGAGCTAATACCGTCCTGGGAGACGTTTCTGCTTACGGAAATAGGTTTACGCTTATGTCGGAGACACGATTCACCAAGTTGCATCTCGACCCGTTGGAAGGTCAGACCGTTCTCGGGGCTGAATTGCGCGATATGAGGAACGACGACGATATTCTTGTCATCGCCGATGTCAGTTTTCCCTCCCTTTCATTACGTGCTGAACTGACAGAAATCAATTTCCTAGGCCTATGTCATTACGGCTGGCGCTGTCTGCACTCCCCAGATTCTCTACAATAGTGGAATCAGGCCTGAGCCTCTTGGGCGTTATCTCTGCGAACAATCTCTAGCCTTTTGCCAGGTAAATTTCCCTTCCACGCTTGCTTGAATAGGCGTCAATTATCTCCTCAGATTGTCATGAAGAACGAGCTTATTGACTCGATCAAGAATTCCCCCAATCCAGAATGGCAAGAACGTATCGCCAAGCACGAGAAGAAACATCCTGGAGACCCACTGCCTATCCCATTCGCCGAACCGGAGCCTAACGTCATGATACCGTATACCAAGAACTTCCCTTATCACTGTCAAGTTCACCGTGACGCGTTTAGTTACGGTGACGTTGGACCGAGGGCTGACTCTCGAGTGGTCGTGGATTTGAGGTTTTTCGGAAAGCAAGAAATCAGGAAGGAAAATAGGGTGTACTTCGGACCACCATTATCTCCCAAAGAAGAGTGGGTAGCTGGCAACACTGACATTTACGGAATGCCTCAGCCGACGGTGAGTATCTGGTACATGGTTGAATGAATGCGTCTTGCTGACCATATCGTGCAGTTCGAAGTAACGAGGAACAAGCAAGACTCAATCTATGATCAGAAGTAAATGTTGAACTATTGTGGAGGAAATCTTGGGTCACTGATGCATGTCCGATAGAATAATGAAGGATCTCTGTGATACCGCCGACTTGCTCGGTGCTTATCTCCCTGGTTCTAATCCTCAGTTCATGGTTTGTTGCTTCATTATCTCCTTGTCTCGTCCAGTACACTCAGATTTTTCCACTCGTCTAGGACCCCGGCTTGGCGCTTCACATCACTGTAAATTTTCGTTGTTATTGTATGAAAAAGTCTCATGCTATTATATCGCAGGGAACCACGCGTATCGGTGCTGATCCTAAGACTTCCGTTGCGGATCCCTCTTCCCGTGTTCACGGCTTTTACAATCTCTGGGTTGGCGGCAATGGCTGCATTCCCGACTCCACTGCTTCGAACCCCACGTTGACTAGTGTAAGTTGCCCTGGTTTCTTTTTTTTTTCAACAATGGCAACATTAATTTTTTGCGCATGTACAGGTCATGATCGCCCTCAAGGGTGCTGAATCAATCGTGAAGCTCTTGCGTTCCAAAAATCAGAAGTGAACTGGTTGAAATTTGTGTAGAATATCAAATTGTACAATATGAATTTTGTGTGCAAATACGAGCAAACACACGGAGTCCGCGAACTTCCTCATAAAACTAATGGATGAGTCTTTCCCAAAAGCTGAAAACGCCTTTGAGGAGGCTTTCAACCTCCCAAATCTTTCTCCAATGTTGCTTCAGCTTGTCCGTCACAGGTGCTCTCGCCAACCTTAAAAATTCAAATGACACTTCCATCGCCGGTTACGACAAACTTGGCAATCCAATACAGTCACCGATTGCCATGCTCTTAACAACGAACTCGAGGAAATACTCGGCAGCAGACTCGACGACTTGAGAGATGGATCTGTAACCCCCTCGAACGAATTTCTCATCGCCTCATTACTCTCTCTGCTGCTGCCATGAAATATTGGCTTTGTAACTCTATAGACTTCCCCCTACGCAGTTTTGCGTGTCCTGGAATATCAAGTCGAAACCCGTTTAGGTGTTGCCACACACGAAGCCCTTGTTCTTGGGGTATGCCTTCAGCTCTATAAGCGGGTTGTATTTGTGTGGCCTATTGCGTACCGGCCCTGATCGTGTTCTCTTCGGACTTGAGAGGATCAAAAAGCTGGTCTTTTGAACCATCCCATCGGATGGAAAACAACTGCTCGAGGTCTGTGTTTAATTTTGTCATTGTTTTCTTAACCTGACTGGAACACGTAACAGGTTACAATTCAACTGGCTAGCGATGAATTTGAGAGTACTGTGGATGGTTGGAACATCTTGTATCCAAATTGATTATGGTATGTGGCTTTTGATTTCGCGCCTTGGTTTTTTTTCACCTATACCACAAGTCTTACTGTATGTGTTGTCTATTTATAGGCATTGTTTACCTATGTTTAATATGAAAAGACAAACAAACATTGTTTGCCATTTTTAGCACACAATAGCAGGATCAACCGAGTCAACGCCGAGAACAAAAGAATCGTTGAGCAACGCGCACAATGAAGCCCTGGCATCGAGTAATAATGGCGAGACGGGCTGTGCTACCATTCCACGTTCTTTCTCTCTTACCACCACCACCGTTCCTTCATGTTTCCTCCCTACCCTAATTTCGCGATGTTCGCAAGTCGACTTCTGCTATTCTTGCTGCCTGCCACAGTCTGTGAGTGTGCCCAAGACGTCGACTGGTTGAAATCGTATTGACATTTTGGTTAGTTGCACAATCTTCACCTGCAGTTGTCTGCTTTCCTGGCCAATGCCTCATGGGTTATTCCAATACAACCAGTTCGTCTTGTGCCTTCTCAGATGCCTGCACTGAGTTCTCACCTTGGATTTGCAGTTGGTACTACATTATCCACCTCTGGTCTATCTGTCCCACTTCGTCTGCTCCCCGGGTCTTATTCCACTACGACGAACCCCCAGCTTCTCCATGACGCCCTAATATCTTCTTCATCTTCGTTATCGTCATCATCTGGATTCACCAATGCAACTTCGATATCACTTCCCCTAAATATTGCCCTCCAGCCCGGCTTGATTGCATACTCTGGAACACTTTACTCTGGCTCTCCGGAATTCCAGAGCCTCCCAACAATACCCGTCGTCAACACTTCGCTACCTCTTTCCTATCGATCCTTCGCGCTTTCAAATAATGTCTGGATGGCCGTTAACGCCGGGCCATCAACTAATAACCGTATTATTGTCTGGGATGCCATTCCAGATGCATCTCAACTTCCTTCCAGTGTCCAAGGCTCCTTTTCTCTCGTCGACATTCAGTCCGCAGCGTGCTCACCCGGCTGTTCTGCCTCGGGAGGTGTATGCAATGCCTCAGGAACTTGCCAATGTCAACCTGGCTTCAGAGGTGCTTCCTGCGACTCCTGCGACTCCGGTTTCTTTGGACCCAAGTGTCAGTCGTGTCCTGCGAACTGTAAGCAATGCGATGAGGGTATTAACGGATCTGGGAGATGCTTGAAACCAGCAGTCACGAATGATCCGTCAAGCTGTAATTGCTCGAATGGTGTTTGTGGCTCAAACGGACAGTGCACATGTAATCCTGGCTTCGAGTCCGGTAGCGGTGGTTTGGCCTGCTCGAAATGTTCTTCTGGATTCTTCCAAACCTCGGGTGGTGATTGTCAAGGTTTGTATCCATCGAAACTAATTTTTGCATCGTTAAGCTAATGTTATTTCTTAATCATTCAGTCTGCCAAATCGGTTGCTCGACGTGTGCGGACGGCACAGGCGCATGCCAAGCTTGCCGAGCAGGATTCTCGAAAGATGCCAACGATGCTACAAAGTGTAACCCTACTGCCCAAACAACGAGCAGTGGTGTCGTTTGTCCTAGTGGCAGCTTTGCCAATGGGGCTGCGTGTGCTCGGTGTCCCTCAACTTGCCAGACGTGTAACGGACCGACATCGAATGATTGCGTTGTCTGTGCGGCTGGGTTATTCACACTCAATGGGGCTTGTGTTTCGGCGGATTCGAGTGGTGTCTGCCAAGGGACAAATTTAATTGCGGACAATAACAAGCGCGAGTGCGACAGTAAGTCATGAATTGCATCTTCATATTTTATTTGTTTATTTATTATTTCAGCTTGTGGTGCCAAATGTACGAAGTGCACGATTCCGAACTTTGGTGTTGGGTCTACAGCCAATCAAAAACAATGCACGGAGTGTCTCCCTGGTTTCTTCCTTAACAAAGGTTCTTGTGTTGAGACTTGTCCGAATGGCACCACGGTGTCCAGTCAGGATAATCGCACATGTATCGGTACGCATCAAACTACTCTATTATGTCTCTTTTGTTTAAAATTTTATTGTATAGCTTGTGATTCTTCATGCAGCACATGCTTTGGGTCGTCGACATTCTGTCTCACATGCAGTAACAATCAGCTTGCGTCAAATGGCAGATGCGTGTCCACCTGTCCTGCTGGTACTTTTTCCTCTTCCGGCGCCTGTCTGCCCTGCCATCCCGACTGTGCCTCCTGCTCGGCCGGCGGCTCATTCAACCAATGTTCATCCTGTCCGTCTAGTCGACCCATTCTCTCTGGTGGCAGATGCTTGCCTACCTGCGCAAAAAATCAATTTTTCGACAGGACAAGCGGGACGTGTCAAAAGTGTGATGATTCATGCTCCAGCTGTTCCGCGGCCGGACCATCGAGCTGCTTAGCGTGTTCTAGCTCTTCACAAGTTTTGAAAGGCGGGTCGTGTGTTGCTTCAAATTGTGGGGGTGTCGCTCCCGGTTTGGGCGTCTGTCTATCCGAGTTTGTGATCACTACAGCGAGTGATGCATCTGCTCCTTTACCAACTGTGACGGGACTCAATTCGCCGACGTCGGTTTCCCAGAGTGGAAAACGGCTTGGATGGTGGCAAATTATGTTGATTGTATTTGCCTGCGCGTTTCTGTTTATCGTCTTCCTCTGGTGTTGCAGTAGGAGGCAAAGAAGGAAGCAGAAGAAGGAGAAGAAAGCAGAGCTGTATGCTATTGGGGAGATTAGGAAAGAAGAAAAGAAAGGTTTGGGATCGAGGATTATTCGATTTGTCCAACGCATTTTCAAACGCGACACACCGAAGCCAAGGATGGTGGCGATCAAACCTGGTGATATCGTTCATCTTGGACCGAGTCAAGAAGCCGAGAGCCTGAAGTTTGGGAGATTGAGAGATGTGGAAGAGGGCAAGAACGCAGTTGTTCCGATTATAAAGTATTCTTCTTCGATCCCATCTTCGACCCCAGAAGACAGAATCCGCCTTATCGATTCGTACCGTCGCCCTCTGACTCCGGATAGGACTAAATATCATCCGTACCATACCCGGATAGCCTCTACCGAACGGACGTATCACGACGATGCACGAACTTCGCTGAGCGATTCGAGCAGTAGGGTATCTGCGCCTTCGATATATTCGGAAGTGACGGGTTTACCAAGGAAGAGTCCTGAGTCGAAGATGCCAGTGAGAAGGGAAGACGGAGATTTCTCGAGATATACGGGGAGTAGGCTTGGGGTGCCGAAGAATTCGTTCCGATAATAATTGACGAGGCTTGAGCTTGAGGCTTGAGGCCCTGGGCATGATCAACTGGATTTTTTTCACGATATTAACGGACTTCTCATGCAACTTTTTCTGATGTTACTTTTTACCTTATCATTTGTTCGTTCTTATGACTGAATGCCTTAATACTTCGTTACGATATTGCACATGTCCATCTACTACATACATTACGTGATCTGACTCTTCATAACCAATTGTCGGCAAGTCTTATAAGTAATAAATTAGTAATAACGTCCTGAGTGAGTGTTCTCGAGCACATCTGTCGAATCCTGGATAAATTCTTCCCGTAAGTAGGAAATCTCCATATTCCCGTCAGCTCAGACTGAATCATTCATATGGCTGATTTAGATGATGAATGATGATCGATGTATGTCAATGATGGATCACCGTTGTTTCCAGTGACAACGATTCTCTTTCTATCATCTACTCGTTTCTGCTGTCAACTTGTTACCCTCCTGAAGAGAATTTCTTTATAGCACTTCTGTCCATCAGAATTTTATTGGATTGCAACATCGTGACAAACATCAACCAGTGCCTCATGAGCGTCTTTCTTGAAATATGGCTATATACTCCTCTTCACCGTGGGCGACTCTGTGCGTCTCAGGCTGGTGTCTCGGTTCTCTCTTCCATAGGGTGATCTGCACATAAAAAGAGTCTAGTTCTGCGAAAATCGTCAATCACCTTGCCAGAGAAGAATTTTTTCAACACTCTGCAATAACTTCTCAGGTATTAGGAGTCGTGTATTATTCAGAAGCAGAGTTCCGATAGATGGGTATCATCCCTTTCATAAAAGTCGGCGCTCTATAGGCTGGCTCTCATTCTTCTTCCTCACGAAGATGAAGTTTTCCACTGCTCCCGTTTTCGCCTTCCTTGCGTCGTTGGCATGCACCGTTGGCGCGGTTGTCGTTCCCGGCGCCGGCACTCCACTCTTTTACTTGGTCTCAACGTCTGCGAATTCCTCCCCGAATTTAAAGGTAAGAAACCTTTTCGAGCAACGAATACATAGGCGAAGGTCTGAATCTGTCCTAGCCATTGCATATTAATGGTGGAAGCAGCGGTGGATTTTATGCGACACTCACTGGAGATGGACCCATCGGAAACCTCTATTTCCAGGGCAATCTCGTTGCCCGAGACCCCAATGGCTCTTCCAACGTCTACAGACCCTATATTTCTGCCTCGTTGACGTCGACCGGATGCACCCCCTTTGGTCCCCTAGCTTTCGTTCAAGGGAGCACCTCAAACAAATGTGGCAACTTTCAGAGTTTCCAGATTCAGTCCGACACGGAAAACTCCCAGTTAGGAGCGAAATTGGTGTTCAACTACGTGGGAGGTTTCTATGCTTGCGGAGCCACGCAGGAAGTGAGCATATATGTATTCAATTCCCGCGTCATCTAGTGCTCATTCCAAATTTTACAGATCTGGTACAAAACGGCTCCAGAACAAGGACCAAGTGGCTGTATCCCTGTTGATTTGTACACTGTACCTGTTGTGGCCTGAACTTGAGGATAGGTTGTTACATAACTTGTGTAGCCAGCATTTGTGTCTACTACCTATATCACGGACTTTGCACCGAATTTGAACCAACTTGCGAGAAAATCACCTTCCCGTTTTTCCAGACATCTCGTCGATTAAGTATCTCAAGATTCCTCAGACGGAACTGTACTATCAACCGTGACGGACCATTTCAAGTGCCACAGAAGAACAAATTGCGGTCCGGATTCGTATCAGAAGGAACGTTTTTAAGGAGTCTTTACCTCAATATGTTGGATTGTCGGATATGTGGTTGCTTGTGAGCTCTTTGGGAACCTTCGTTTTTACGAGATATTACGAAGCCACATTATTTTTCATCAGTTTCTGCTGAACTATTTTTAGCTTGAAGCAAGAGTATACTGGCCTAGCCGCTACACCAAAAGGCCCGAATAACAGAAGAGATGACTCTTCTGCCAACCTGGTGAGTAAGGCGGGCAGAAAACGTAAGTTTCAATAGTCCTTTTCGCCGCAAAATTTAGGTCCACTGAGAAAAGAAGTGTTTCGCAAGCCTATATCCGCCTCGTCCCCGGAGCATCAGACGGCGCCCTATCATAGGACTAGTTTGGGATCGCAAAGTGCCTTTCAGGTTTACATAAACCCTCGACGTGAAATGGCGATCCCCCAGTAGGTCGAATGCGTGCCCAATCCATTCGGGACCTCGTCCCCTTTGTCGCCGTCAACGTTCTTTTCTTCCTGCTCGTACAGACGGTCGGTGTCTCGTCCAAGTCGGTTTTCGCCATCCAATGGCTGCCGGCAATTCGCAACTTGAATAATGTGGTCCACCAGTTTCTAGGCGCAGGTTCACCATCATCATCGTATGATTTGTCTCCTGAGCTGGTCCGAAGCTATAGCGAATGGAACGAACGACGTCTGGGCGATCTGAGTGATTGTTTTGGGGTGGGAATTTGTGCACCGAATCAGTCGAGGGTAGTTTTGGTAGAT
>Ga0307517_10008437_pt1 | contig 14781 bp, 8 predicted proteins | sample 23_EM_MG_FD_194515 | JGI IMG/M metagenome (GOLD analysis project Ga0307517, IMG submission 194515) | Populus trichocarpa ectomycorrhiza microbial communities from riparian zone in the Pacific Northwest, United States - 23_EM | ecosystem: Host-associated > Plants > Roots > Unclassified | place... | reverse complement strand
AAAGGCTAAATGTTATTTATTATTATTATTATTATTATTATTATTATTATTATTATTATCATAGATAAGAGGTTTGAATTCGAGAAAAAAAGAACACCAACACTAGTTAATGAACTATAACTCATTAATGAAAAGGCTAAATGTCGAACATTAGTCATTCAATTAGTTTTATAGATTTTTTTCTTTATTTAAACTGATCTTTTTTCAGGAAAAAACTATTGTCACTTTATTTATTTATTTTTCCATTTGGATTCAAGGAAGCTTGTGATTTATTTATAGATTTATATATTTTTGTGGATATATAAAATAACTTAACAAATGAAAGATATCACAAGTAGGTATAACCTAATGAGCAGGGTCAAGAAAAACGGAGGTAAAAACTCTGCTTCATTTTCATGTAAATGCATCTACGAACTGGATAATGAACGAAGACAATCTCTTTAGGGTTGGTTGTGGATTAGAACCTGCAAATCAAGCTCTGACATCACACTGCAATGGATTTCCTAACCTGGCAAAAGTAGAAATAACATACGTTGGTTGGATGTCCAAGCTGGGAAAGCAGTTAGATGACAAAGGGCTTGTCATTCTTGCTAACAATTGTCCTTTCCTGACTGGTCCGTCGTTGAGCTATTGCTCGTTCATAACAGATGCAGGTCTTCGGCGCTTGGCCTCTTGTTCCATGATTTCATCCTTGAAGCTGAATTTCACTCTGAGAATCACTGGTTTTGTGGCATATTATATCTTGTTGTGGGCTGCAAAAATCTTACCATTCTCCACCTTATTAATGTTACCAGTGTTGAATGGCTGGAATACATTGGAAAGCTTGAAACACTTGAGGACCTCTCAGTCATGAATTGTAGAGCACTTGTGGAGGGTGATTTGATTATGCTAGGATCTAGCTGGTGAAGACTTGAATGGTTGCAGTTTGAGGTGGATGGTAAGAACAGATGTGTGAAGTTTTATGATAGGCTAGCTGTTGATTGATGGGAAAAGCAATGGATGCCATGTGAGTTCATATTGGAGCTTAGCCTGGTGAATTACATCATCAGCCCTGGGAAATGGCTTGCTTGTGTGTTGGGGAAGCGCAAGAACCTGGAGAAGATTCATCTGGACATGTGTGTTGGAGTCAGAGATTGCGATACTGTAGGCTTAGAGAAAATATCAAGTAATCTTCGCGCAATTTCTCTCCGAGTTCCTTCAGATTTCTTTCTGCCATATTTGATGAACAGTTCACTGAGATTAAACAGATGAGAGTCCTGTTAGAATATATGAGAATATGCCTCTGAAGATAACTGTTAGACTTAGTCTTTGGAGTATTGTTTCTTAACAGAGTTTGTTGCAAGTTTTACTCAAGTTTGACTATTTTTCTGTTATTAGAAATAATCCAATAATCTCTCATGTCTGTTGAGATTTTACAGCATATTATTTCAGTGTTTTTGAGTTTGATTGTAAGTCTTTAAATAGGTATTCTTATTTTATAATACGATGTATCTTTCTGCTTCAACATTCTCTCTTTTAAGAATTCTCTGCAAATTGTTATTCATTGTAATTGCAGATTTTAACAAGTCCTGGCTCAGAACTGTTCAGTGCTAGAATTTGTCTGGTCCCTTATCTTCATTTACACAAAATGGAATCCCCAATTCAATTCAGGTGCTCGCTTGAGACCATGTGTTCCTTCAATGGCGTTGGGATGGAAGTTCATTCTTCAGCTCAAAATCTTGAAACCCGAGAGCTTGTCAGATGTCAAGAAATTAGCGATGCCCTCTACAGCTTGTGAGCCAGTTTCCTCGTTTGTGCGTCTTATGATTAAGAAAATATTAGGGAGTTACTGGTGATGGATTGAGCGCTCTTAGTAGGAGATACAAATTGGAATTCTTAGCCGTTGAAGATTGCCCTCAAATTTCTTCAAGGAGCTGCAAGATCTGCGTCATTCCGGCAAGACTTGTCCTGGATGTATTGAACTTGTATTGGACTCAAAAAGAAAAGGAGTACGCATTAAATTTATGCAATCTTCAATGCATTTCTGTAAGAGATCATTATTTACAATTAGATCAAAATCCTGTTTTCAGGATCTGTTGTTGTATGATTGTTACTTCGAGCAGTTGGATTATTTGGCTGTGATTGTAAAATATGTAATCCTGTAATCGACCACCATTTTGTTGAATAGTAGCGTGATCCTTGTGGATTTATTATGAAATAACATTTTGAAACTTCGATTTACTTTCATTTTGAGATTTTTATCACTTGAAAGTTCGAGAACCTTTACTGTAAGCATATATGTTTTGGAATTGATAGAACTTGTTCGCAGAACTAGTCTGCAGGGAATTCCTAAACAAATGAAATGTCTGACTAAAACTATTTTCTATATTTGCACATCCATAATGCAGGGCATCTGTCTCCATTGTTATTCAAGGACCTGCAGTTTGAAAAAACATACGTGGTTTCCGGTTTCGCTAAATTTGTTTTCCTCAGTAGTGTTGAACATGTATTCAGTGAGCGAGGATGTTGTCAACACCAGGCTTTGCGCGCAAAGAAGATACTATCAAACACTCAAACAAACAATATTCAGAATTCAATGATATACAAGTGGATAAGACTGGATTACAAACTAGGAACAAAAGAAAAAAATGGGGAGATAAAGAAGGAAGGCAGAAAAGAAATATTTGGAACTAAAACAAATTTGCGATTCTGTGCAATATGAAGTAGTGATGAAGAAAAGCATTGTTTTTGTAGCTTCATTCTGCCATTTCAGCAGCTCTTTCTACCAGTTTTGCCTCCCTATGCAGTCATTTTGGTGATTGGCGCTGCTAGTATTGAGAGGCCGCTTATCCAGAAACGGGCAGTCAACAACTCGGACATCCTTCACTGATGGTAGTGGCAGGGCATTCCAATAGAAGCTTTTGAGATTTGGCAAGGATAATAATTCCACAGCTTTGAGTTTTGCAAACGGGTTTAGATTTTCCACCAACTCAGGAACCTCAGGTAGTTTCTCATCACTTGCTACCTCTACCAGTTTAGGGCAGTTTGATACCCTAAGAAATGTAAGGTTTTGAGCAAGTATAAGCCATGTCAAGTTACTCAATTTCAAGCAATTTTCTACATATACACTGGAGAGGCTGCGGAAGGGTCTCTCGGTTGTGGCCACTTGGGCAAGGTTGTTGATAGCTTGCATCTTTTGTAGTTCCCCTTCCCAGTCAATCTGCAACTCTTCCAAACTCCCACAATGACAAATGTGCAGAGTATCCAGATTTTTCATATTTGCTAATGATGAAAAATTAACTAGCTTTGAATCATGGAAAAGCTCGAGGTATAGAACTCGAGTAGAACTCTGCATCCCTTGGAAGCTTGACAATCGCTCAAGAGCAGCAGCACTTCTTATGGTGACAGTCAGCATATTCAGTTCTTCCAAGCACTGCAGTTCTTCTACCAAGGATTCATCTCTTGAAAGAATACAGTCTTCAGCTGCCTGTTCAGAAGAACCACAACGGAACATTCTTAATATACGCATCATCGGGAAGCCAGATATCACTCCGTGTGGTAGTAGATAGAGCGAATGCGTATACTCCAGGTTCAAATATCTCAACTTTACCAATTCATTCAACTCTGTTGGCAACTCCTTTATGCCTGTCCGTGAAAGATTCAGATATTGTAACGAAACCAACTTCCAAACATCCCTAGGCAATCCGAGTAATGAATTGTTATTTGACAAGTCTAGAACTGTTAGATTAGGCATAAATTGGAAGAAACCTCTGGAGATTTTATTCAAATGAATACTACCAAGAAACAAAGTTCGAAGATTGGAGCAGTTTGGTGTTCCTGAAAGATGTACTATATGATTTGCCATCAACGAAACCTTTCTGACACCTTCCCATTTTCCAACCTCCAGAGCCTTACTTGATTGAGCTCCAGTTTGCACGAAAAAATTTTGTTGATCCCTTTCAATATCAGATGCTATCCACAAAGCCATATCGCGAATCACATCATGCATTCTCACACAATCATCCTTATCTTCCAATAAACATGCATGGAGAAGACAACCGATAACGTGATACCCCCAATTCTCTACCACTTCCCTGCCATCACTTCCATCAAAAATTCCCTCACCAATCCAATAATCTATCAGATCATTTTTATTTATCAGAAAGTCCTCTGGAAAGAGACTACAGTACAGAAAACAAGTTCTTATTTTTTGTTTGGATAGATTATCATAACTAAACTTCAACAGAGGGAATACCTCATCTCCCATGCCTGAAAATTCTGAAGCTGATTTCCTTAAGACCTCGATAGCATGGCGCCATTCTTGAGGTGTTTTCTTGCAAGCCATAGCCCGACCAATAGTGATGAGCGCCAGGGGCAAACCTCCACATTCTTTGGCAACATTTCTTGCGAGTTTAGGAATATCAGTATGAACACAAAGAGTTTGATCTCCTACTTTTTTCTGAAACAAATCCCAAGCATCGTCCCATGCCAAGCAATCTACCTTCATAGTTTTGTGAGCATCCATCAGGCCGCAAATTTCTTCGGAACGAGTTGTGAAAACTACCTTGGAACCGTTGTTCATATCAGGAAGAGGAACTCCAAGTTTTTTTAAATCAACCCTCTCCCAGATATCATCCAACAACATCACAAACCTTTTATGGCGTAAGGCATTAAATATGTCCACAGCTTTTTCGTCAAGGCTTTTATTCTTCCACAAATCATCAGAACAGCCTATATTTCTCCCTATGCTTTCTTGAACAGTGTTAAGTTTCAAATCTTTTGACACCACTACCCATATCACAATATCAAAATCATCGGGTGTCTTGAGAGACTCGTTGTTGATTTGAGTCAAGAGGGTAGTTTTTCCGACACCCCCCATTCCATATAACCCAACAATTCCCACCTGTTTTTCTTCTCTCAGGCAGGTCCACACCTGATTGAATGTTGACTCCAACCCCACTGTTGGTTCACTGGGCCTTGGAACTCCTGAAGCTGCAGGAACCTTCTCAGCCACCACTTTGAAATCTCCGTTGGCCTTTAAATCAGCCACATCCCGTAGCCTCTTATCCACTTCTTTGGCAAACCTGTAGCTTGACTTGTAGTTCTTGGAACAGTAACCTCTAAGACACAGTCTTTCAATTTCTTGAGAATCTTCTCTTAGCAATTCATTAGCTTTATCTATAGCAGCTTTTGCCCTTGAAATCCACCTTTGTACTTGGTCTAGCTGCTTCAATTGTTGCTCCTCGTCAACTTTCACTCTTCTCGTCACATCATTATGTAGATCTGTTAGTTCTTCCACTGCAATCTTCAAACCATCGACATTTTCTTTAAGCTTGGATATGTAGACAGCTTTTCTGAAAGTGAAATCCAAGCAACCAGAGAGTAATTTATCGCATGATATGGAGATCGAGCAAAAGTTTCCCATGTATTGTTTATCAAGATTTCAGTAATGTGAGAAATCTGTCAGGGAAAAAACATCAAAAGAGGAGGTTTCAGAAGAAGGACACAAGCCTAGTTAAGCCCTTTGTTTGGAAACTAAAATCTTACTTATTAGATCATTGCGGCCATGGACTTGAGTTTTTCATTGACTTTCAGAATAATGCTAAAGATCATTATTGATAGGGTTTGAGAGAACCCTACGAACTATGACGGTTCCATATGGGGTCCACAAGGTTGATTAATTAGAATTGTTTGGAAATAATTGTAAACAGCTTGTTAAACTGCCCTTTTAGACTTTTAGTTCATTACCAGCTTGTACCAAAACCAAAAATAACAAATTAATAACATGTCGATGGGGTCTGTTTTATCCCGTGAGCTTGAACGCCTCGGGATAAAATCATTAATTTTATTTTACCCATCTTTTTATGAAATAAGCATAGGTAAATTATCCTCGTTATTGTAAAATATTTGTAAAATTTCTTTTTTTAAGAGACTTTAATAATTAAATTAGAATCAATTTACAAAAAATCAACTATCTTTTTAATACAAGTTTTTTTTATTAAAATAGAATTGTCATGATACAATCATTTTTGTTTCCTTCTTTTATAACTCCCAATAGCTTCTTTTTCTTGTAGGAGGAAGGTTGGCACGTCTTATCAAGATAAAATATATATGATCTATACTCCCATCAAAATAAAATATTTTTGATTTAAGGGCCCATCCGAGCTAAAAAAAAAAAAGAGAGAGAAAAATGGAGGCTAGGTTTATTGAGCCGCCTGTCATCCCATCCCTACCGGGCTGGGTTCAGCCCAATCCAATAAATTTAATAATAATATAAAAAAATTAATTTTCCAAAAAGCATTTTAAATTATTTGTGGGCCCCTCACATGTTTTTCCAACTATTTTGCATAATATCATGTTGTAGACTTACACTGTAAGATATAAACTCGATATTAAAAATTGCATCTTTTTCATGTTTTAAAATGTAAAATGGATATTGTAACCAGTTTATGATTATTCATTAGGGTTTAGCAAAAAAAACCATAACAATTATCATGTTCGGAACGTTAGGAATTAGTTATATTTAAGTATCTTTGATCCATCAGAGGGCGTCTAGGCTCAGCACTTGGCTACGCCCAGGGATGATGGGTTTGGCAACTCATTAGACCCACAGGCATCTGGGCTCAGCACCTGGCTGAGCCCATGAATGATGGATCTAACAACTTGTCAAACCTACAGGCATCTAAGCTCAACATTTGGCTGAGCTCAAGGATGATGAGTCTTAACTTTCTCATGGTCAACTCTTTGAAGAGCAGTTTCAAACAAACAAACAAAAAGCAATAAATGTCGATCCATTAATAGCCCCTCAATTCTTTGTGTATTATACGTGAAGAATTTGAAAAGCCTCTACCCATAACAGGTGAGATCTTTTTTTGTCTTTCTCATAAGATTTTTCTGTGTCCTTCCTGGTACCGTTGGGATCCTCAAGTCCAGGTGGCTTCTTTCCCTGGGTAGAAGGTTCATTTTGGGGAACAAAATGACAGCTAGAAATGAATATAGCACTCAAGTAGACTTTTTAAGACATGTGAAGATATGAGAATTTTTCATCCAACTGTGACGATGTAAGGGTTTTTTCCTTATAACCCTGGTTGTTCTTACATTTTCCTTTCCTTTACTTTTACTTCGTCTGATCTGTAAAAAAGAGAGAGAAAACAACTCTCATAGAAGATATTTCAAGCCATGACTTTTTTTACCCGATAAAAACATGTACGAAACATCCTCAAAAACCTTTTAAATGATCTTTTTTTTTCTACCAGAATTATTGGAGCCTAAAAACATTAGGCCTAGTTCAAGAAAGAGAAGTGTTCTAACTCTTGACAAGGAGTTCAGGTTTCATTCAGAACATGAAAAAAATGACAGGGGACATAGGTCCCTTATATTAGGCCTCAATGTTTGAGGGGATGTTATACTAGCGTTGTCCTCTGGTAGAGAGGAAAGAAGATCCTCTCATAAGGGCCTATCTGCTTCTCCTACTATAGGTGCTCAAAAGATAAGGGTCCCCTAAGACTCCCTCCCATGTCCTAGCTATAGACCCTCAGGAGAGAAGGAGCTTCACTTGAACCCCTAAGGATGACGTCCCCAACAACATATGCATTGCGGACATGAAAGTCATGGCTTGCTAATAACCTGGTGAGTATGTTGCTCAGATGTCTCTTCCTGATAAACATATCAGTAAATTGACCCTAGGAACCTCCTAGGGTTTTTTTTTTAAATCATTACCCCTCTCTATATGTACAAGATGAGGTATTTCTTCCCTTTTCCAGGATTTGTGAGGGATATGTTTAACTACTACTAGTTAGGTCTGGGTCAGCTGCATCCCAATGGGTGGACAATCATGTCCGCTTTTGAAAACTTTTATAGAATGGTTGGGCTCAAGACTACTGTAAATGTCTTCAAGAGTTGCTACTAATTGGTCGCCAGCATCGATGACAGCAACGACATGTATTAGTTCTTCACCTTTGCTAATAAGAGCAACAATGTCATGAAGAACACCATGACCGAGAAACCTAACTCCACCAAGAACCTGAGGGGAAATTGGCTAGTCATAAGATATATTGAAATTGTCGATCGCCAGTAAGGACTATAGCAAATTTAGGGCTTCTCCTTTTATTGAAAAAATCCTCCCCGCGAGATAAACATCAAGCCTCATTTGAGCTCAAACAAAGAGAAAAATACGCAATATTGGATTCAACCAAAACTAACTATGAAGTTGACAAAATGGTCAGAGGATATTACTAGGTTGTTTTGCAAAGTATAAAGTCATCCATTCATGTTGTCTTCTTTTTTTTTGCTTATTTCAAAATCTAACATTCTTTTGTCTCGATAAGGTCGATAGTTAAAGGAGGATGATATGTATCATGGATAGAGGTGAAGAAATAAGGGAAAACTCTTTCTTTTTATTAAGGAATTCCCTACCCTTATGGGCCCTATCTCTAAAAAGACACCATTGGAGGGCACAACCCATGTGGAAGATGGGGGTTATGATCTTCTCTTATCCCGAGAAGAAAAAGTCCTAACCCTATTTATAGTGATCGTGAGTGTTGCCACTCGCTTTAAGAGGAGAAGAGTTTATACTTTGTTGACCAACTATACCCAAGCCTCGTCGATAGAAGCATCTACTACGATCTTTCCTTTGCCTCAACTACCTGCCTTATCATCTAGGGAAAGGGCATCTATGACATCCACAAAGTTTGGCACTATAGAGTTCCAGGACATCTTTGTTGATCTAGCCCTGGCCATAATCCATTCAATTTTTCAACTCTAACAGAAGAGAAAGGGAAATTGATGGAGGCTATGGTTGAAGGGAGAATATGCTTTAGGGATGTTGGCCTCGAGGTTGTGACAACTCTAGAGGGGGCCTTTACAATCCCATTAAACATCTATATAATGTTTGATGAAAACTTTCATCGCTATTTGGTATTAACTAGCCAAATAGTTTTCAATGTAGGGATAAAACCTCTTGTTTTTCAGTTTTGGTTAAGTGATTTCTTCTTTTTAACATTCTCTCTTGGTAGGTTTTTATGATGTGTGCCCATTCCTAGAGGCATTGGGCAACAAAAAAGAGCTATGTGAGGAGGGTCATAACCATAAATAAGGAAAATCAAGCAACCTATTACTGCCTTCAGGAGAAAAAAAAAATGTTATGGAGGCTAAACTACAAAGCATCAAGGTAGCTTATTTCAGACTGAAGGACCAAATGTATGGTCTTTCCCTTAAACCGAGATCTCAGAAGAAAGCATTTAACGCCTCCTACAACAAGGTGATTCCCTGAAAAAGGAGCTCCTTCAAGCTAGGGACTCCCAAGTTAATATGCAAACTGAGATTGCTACCACGCAAGCTGAGTTATTTGTACCAAGAAAGAGAATCAGCATCTTCAGGCAAAGCTTGAGTTTTTAAGGGATTCTCCTAGGAGAAGTTGAAGTTTTGAGAGATTCTCCTAAAAAATTTCAGGAGTTTTTCAAAGGCTCGACATCTTTGACTGGACGGTAGGAGATAAGATATTCTTGGTCATATCCAACCTATAAAGTTCTTCAACCTCTCCAAGGGGATGCAGGTGGATTTTAGTGCAGCCTTCCATCTAGTCTTAGTCTCAGACTTCTCAGACGGCTTCCCAGTGAGGGCTACTTCGGCTCAGCAGAGGGAGTATATGACTAAGAAAACTAGGCTAGATCTTTAGACCCCATACGTATATATGTTTATTATCGTTTTGTATTTATCATATTTTTCTAATACAACTTTTTGTTCTTTTGTTGATTTGCACAAGTTTTAGTCTCTGTATAAAGTTCTTATTTAGGTCTAATTCCAACACTTAACAAAGCTTTTTTGGATCTATTATCCATACTTAATAAAGCATTTATAGGTCCAACGCCCATACTTAATGAAGCGTTTCTAGGTCTAACACTTATACTTAATGAGACATTTCTAAATCCATTGCCCACATTTAATAAAGCATTTCTGGGTCAAATGCCCATACTTAATAAAACATTTCTAGGTCCAATGACAATACTTAATGAAGCATTTCTAGTTACAAGTGATAGATGATCTAACCTTAGTTGGATTCATTAGGGCTCTATCTTTTAGGAATAATGAGAGATGTCATTTAGTTTAGGTGTATTTATTGTGGAACGTTAAGAAGCCTCTTGGTAGGGAGTGGTGTCAAATGGTTTTAATTTTGGTCTACATAAAGCCTCATGGGCATTGTTCCCATAAGAACAAAAAACTTTTCAACTGGGCAGAGTCCATCATGTCTTTAAAGGAGGGTGTGATTGCTCTATGGAGAACATGTCAATCTCTTCCAAGGTAAATTGTTCTGTAGCACTAGGAAGAGTAAATTCATCATATCCTTAGATAAAGGTGTGATCGCACTAGAGAGAACATGTCAATCCCTTTTAAGGTAAATTGTGTCGTAACACTAGAGAGATGTTTGTTACTTCTAAAATAAATATGATATCACACTAAGAAAAGTAAATACATCCTATCTTTGGAATATTTGAGACCTAGAAAGTAGTAAGTATTTGTTATTTTGAACAATATAATTCATATACAAGAAGCTTATATTTTTAATCATTGACCATAATACATTTTTTTATCCCATTTTAGGGTCCTAAAGAGGAGAAGGAATTGTGTTTCTCCGATGAAGGATTTTTAGTCAAAAGGAATCTTCTTTAATAAACATAGGTCCTTTAATTATTATGAAAATATGACTGGAGAAAAGAGAATATAACCTCTTTACTTATGGATCATCTACCTGTGAGGTCTACAAGCTTGGTAGGAGTCATTGGTTACCAATAACTTCTGAAGTTACATGGATTAAACCAACACTCTATTGGTAGCCATTGAAGGCTTTCTAAAACCTCAAAATTCCAGTTTCGATAGTAATTAAGGATGATAATGGAAATGAAGCTACCGGTTTGCAATAACTCTTGAAGTCACACGGTTTGAACTGACATCTTATTGGTACCTAATGACAATCTTTCAAAACTTCATGGCTCCAAATCCAATAGTAATTAGAAATGATAATGGCCTAGCTCCTAAATGAGCGATCGATGGCTTTTTTATAATTTTCTTACAGATAACATCAATGATGAGGTTCTATTTTATCTCGTGGGGTTAAAAGCCAAGCCTGGGTCTAAGATAAAGTCATTAATCTCCTAGTTCTAGCAATCTAACCTACCCTTCTATGGTGAAAGCGCAGGTAGATCATCGTTGTTACCTGTAAAAGGTCATCTTTTATCGATTTGGGGTATCTTCAATGATTAAATTAGAATCAGTTCAGGAAAAATCTATTATACCTTTGAGTAAGATTTTTTCTATTATGATATAATTGTCATTGTTAAAGCAAAGAGAAAAATTTAAACCTAACACTATCATCTTTGTTTCCTCATTTTATAGCCCCAATGTGCTTCTCTTCCTTATAAGGGAAATGTTGGTCTATCCTATCAGGATAAAAAAATCCTTGATCTATGATTCCATCTTAATAAAATATATTTGATCCATCAGGCAATGTTGGGGCTCAGCGAATAATGATGGGTCTAGCAACTCATCAGACCCATAAGTGTTTGGGCTTAGTAATTAGTTGAGCTTAGGAATGATAGGTCTCGCAGCTCATCAGACTCACAGGTGACTAGGCCCGGCACTTGGCTGAGCCAATAAATAATTTGTCTGATAACTCTTAAAACTCATAGGCGTCTGGACTCGGTGCTTGGCTGAGTCCAAGGATGATGGGTCTTAATCTTCTCATGGTCAACCCTTTAGAGAACAGTTTCAAACAAACAAAAAGATAAAAAATAATAAATATTGATCCATCACATGTTAAATTGGTTTCTTTACTTTATTGAGTTTTCTAAGCTAGTATTTTGACTGTGTTAACATGGTGGTGAGTTAGTAAACTTCATAAAAGACTTGGATACAAAGGAAGTTACCTAGATATAGCTAGCAAAATTATTTTAAAAAAGCATGTTGTTATCAGGTCCGCTGACTATACCTTGTTGCCTCACATGTTCAGTAAACAAGAAGTTACAAAACTTGTAATGAACAAGTAGGCGTAAAGGAATATATAATTATTAAACTCGGCCAATAGATTGACTCGATAAATTTATGATTCGAGACTTAACTTCAACTAGGTTTTAACATTGACAATGCCAAACATAGGTAACTGAGTACGTTCACCTTGTGATTCAATTGACCTAGCCAAACCCTGTCTACACCAAAACCAAAGATTTTTTTTTAATAAAAAGATAAAAATGACATATTTTGATATAAAAAAAATATTGATATGAGTTGATCCAGTAATCTAATAACTTAGATTCTTTATCAAGTTAGATTTCGAGTCAGGTCTAATAACTATGGAGGATTGAATAGATATTTGGAATTCTAAACTCATTCTTTTATTTTTTTTTGGTTTTATGGTAAGGGATATCTTTGGTCTATTTTCATACACTAAAATTAAGTGCCTGTTTGGGGCTTTGGTTTAACTTGTTTTTCATTAAAATTTGAATTTTTTTGGCTTCAAATTAATCTTTTTTAGTGTTTTTGGATCGTTTTGATGTTGATGTCAAAAATGAAAAAATATTATTTTGATACATTTCCAAACGAAAAACACTTTGAAAAACAATTCTTACCGTACTCTCAAACACCCCCTAAATATATCAATCAAGTGAAAGATATGTTATCTATATCAGGATTAAATGATTTAATATGAGATTTTTACTTTTTACTACCAAACTCAGTTTAATAGTTAAAATGAAAATATGTTTTCTTATTAATAAGTTGCTAGTACATAAATTCTGCAATTTGTGTTGGATGGTATGCTACCGACACAAGTGTATGAGGAAATAATAGCTAGTTAACTGATGATGTCCTACAAAATCCAAGTAGTCTAGGAATAGGGCTCTCGGATTAGATAATCGGTTAATCATTTGGTTCCTGCAATCTCATCCATTCTCCCTGGCCAAGGTAATTGGTAACTTATACTTGGTGCTTGGTAATCCAAGGTGTCTTGTGGCTAATACTTGTAAAAGATCTCTTTTGATGGAGATGAAGACTTTCTGATGGTAACGTCAGTAACTTTGTAAAGAGAGAAAGTGCAATAATATTTTAGAGAGATAGACTTTAAAAATATATATGCTAAAAATGTTGAGAATGAAGAGATTGTGAACATTTGTTCATAAGGTCTCATGGTGTATTTATAGCCCATAAGTCTTGTCTTTTTGTGAACAAAAAGGTCTAGAGTGTAATTTTACCCTTATGATATTTTGAATTGTACTCTACTCAAAATAATATGTATTGGATCAATATAAAATATTGAGGGACTCACATGGGGTCTAGAAAAAATTCATTAGGGAATGTTGGGCTCGGTGAAGGTACCCGAGCCTATAAGAGGTGAAAGTGGGTCCGAGTGCGCAACCTGGACCCAAACACGCTTGACTAAGGCGTGATAGCCCGAGCCCATGAGGGGTGAAAGTGGATTCGAGCGCACTACTTGAACCCAAACATAATGGGCTCGGTGTGACAGCCCGAGCCTACGAGGGGTGAAAGTGGATCCGGGTGTGCTGCTTGGACCCAAACACACTAGGATCAGGCTGACAACCCGAGCCCACAAAGAGTGAAAGTGGGCCCGGGTGCACTGTCTGGACCCAAACACGCTGGGCTCGGGCGTATTAAAGGTGAGAAATGAGTTTAGGCGCATTGTCTGGACTCAAACATGTTGTGCTTAAGGAGCGCTCCTGAGCTCGAGCATGTTGGGCTCGGGCATAGAAGCCGAAGTCCATGGGGGGGCTAGGGTACATGCCCACCACCAAGGGTGCTGGGCATGTCACGCCCACGTTGGGCATACGCCCAACAAGGCGTATGCCCTGAATGACATACACCCTGCATGGGCTTGGGCTTCTTGCCCGAGCCTATTCCCTCTAGGAAGTTAGGCTCAGGCAGTAGCCCGAGCCCACTCTCCTTAGGCCCCCCGTTATACTTCGGGCTTGGGATACCAAACCTGAGCTCAAAAAGTATTCTTGTTTGGTCTATTTTGGAGGAATTGTTTAATTTTTTTAAAAAAAGGTTTTTTGGTCCATTTTATTTGTATCTATCATTAATAAATTCTTAGCATAATTTGTTCATTAAATTGTTAATATTCTACTCTCATAGAATTTTAATAGAAGTGCATGTACACCAAAACTTTGCTGGAAAAAAAATGGAGGCACCTCCGTAAAATTGTGTTTGAAAGTTGAACAAAATGCTCATGTTAATTAACTTGCCAAAGTGGGCTTATGCAGGCCTATATAGGGACTGGACCTATGTAACGAAGTGGCATCCGTTCTCCTTGGGTTATTAAAAACCTAATTGTGTTCACTATCTCAAACTCATTGTTGTCATATTTTCAAGTCACTAAGTTATCCGGTTCATCTTAATAAACCGTTTTGGAAAGACAACTATACTCAAAACATTTGTAGTATAAGAGTCTAATCAATCACCCATAATCAAAGCTCTTATAATTTGGAAAGACACCCAGTAATATGAAATTGAAGAAAAATCATCACAAGAGTAGGGATTCTGCATAATATCACCTTCAATCTGTAACAAAAAATCAGCAAACTTAGTTAGGTAATATTAAAATTAAAATGGTAAGCTTTGATATGCTTAGGATCACCAAAGCAAATGACATTTTTCCATTTAAAACAAAAATACATTCACAATATTATATGAAATTATAAAATATTTAGCAATTAAAAATTAAAAAATAAGTATTTTCATGATTGTTTTGGTTCTGGGTGTGACATAATAATTCGTATAGAAAATTGATGCAAATTA
>Ga0307517_10008436_pt1 | contig 14782 bp, 9 predicted proteins | sample 23_EM_MG_FD_194515 | JGI IMG/M metagenome (GOLD analysis project Ga0307517, IMG submission 194515) | Populus trichocarpa ectomycorrhiza microbial communities from riparian zone in the Pacific Northwest, United States - 23_EM | ecosystem: Host-associated > Plants > Roots > Unclassified | place... | reverse complement strand
TGTAAACTGAAAAATTAAGGTGCTCGCTCACTAAGTGTCCACAGGAAAAACTTTGTCAACCTTGGACTACAACCTTTGAAAGTGGCTGGAATCTGGAACAACCCAAACCAAATTGATGTCCACAGCTTGCTCTGTGACAACCCTTTCTGCATCATCAATAAGCACAGATCAGTTCTAATACAAGGGCTATTGTCTGTGGTTAGTTTTGATTTCCACTTTTTTGCTGCTTAGAAATTTCGTTTTCAACACAAAGGAATTTTCTATGAATGGTAAACACAATTTTAGAGGGACCTCGTTTTACTGTATCACAATGCATGTCTACTCCTTCATCGTTTAACCCTTTCACCAGCTAGCATGGCATGGGCAGAGCACATGCCGGGTCCAAAAAAACAAAAATTGGTGAAAGAATTTCTAGACTAGGATATATAGTCTCCGTATTGATTCATGCTTTAGGTTCTCGTTTCACCACAAACAATGGTGCAGCAGCACAAAAAGTTTTCAAAGAAGTTGCACTTTTAAGAAAGCGTAAGAATGCAGTTTTTAGAATAATATACACCTCCATCAAGTCAAGGCCCTTCAGAAGATTCCACAAGTTCTTCATTGAACTCGCCAAATATATTTGGACATCCATCCCAGTTTCCCCGCTCTCGGGCTTCCCAGTAGCCACCAACATAGCGGAAAGATCCATTTTCACCTTCCTTTTGGAACCATCTTGGCTTCCATCCATGCTCTTGTAATTTCCTTGACTGCATAGAATGAACGAAAGTATAATGACCTCCAATAAGGAATGATGACGGGTCTTTGTGAGTGCACATATAAGGTTTATGACTCATTCCAGCTCTTAATATTCAAATCTAGCCATGCAAAGAATTCTTAAATATCATTTCTTCCAGATTTATACTCTGATATTTAGGGGTCTAAATGATGTTGATCGAAGTAACAGAATCAATCAACATCTAGGCATCAGTAAACTAAAAAAAACTACATAACAGCCTAATTGTCCGCATCTCATTAGTTCATATGTAGCACAAGCAACAGCATAATCACACCAGTGATATCTAATCTCAAGTTACTAATAGTGATTAAGTTCAAATCTTAGCTGAGGCAAAAAAGAAATCTTCTTCCATCACCAATAGAAAGTCCAACTCCACACACCATGTTCTTATAATTATTCCAACATATCTGCACTAACATTAAGTATAATTAAGTAAAGAAAGATCAAGAGCTCTGAATATACCATTCTTTGCCTCTTCTCCAGCCGCTGTTTCTCTCCATTTGCTTTTTCATATTCCCCATTCTCCAAATGCCGCTGGTCTGGTCTCAGCCTGGAATCCGTGGGCGGGAGCTTCTCCTTAATCCGTTATCAAATACCCGGGATCAGACATGGCTATAAAAAACAATTAGAGATGCAAACGTGGAAAAGGGAAATGGTTACTAGAAAATCTATATGATAAATCATCACTACCTGGAGTCCTGGCGTTAATTCATTTAGAGTTATAGCAAACGATGACAAGTTGTACCGAGTCAGATTAGGAGGTGGCTTATTACTTTTCCAAAGCAAGGTGGCATTAGATGAGGTAATGCGATCCTTTGACTTGCCAGTGCCATCGCCAGTAGTATAATGCATGCTGTCGTCCCACTTCCCAAATAATGAAGCTACTTTATTACCTGAAACATCTTCAACGAACCCTTGGACCTATAAATACAGGACACTGAATGAATTGGAAAATAACTAGAACTAGGACCAACCATGTTGTATTCTAATGAGGAAACCATATGAAGACAGAAGACCTAACATCTTCTAACCTGGTGAGGATTTCTGTCAAGAATAGATTGTTCTTTGAATTTGAGTTTGCATGAATACTGTCGATTTCCTTGTATATGCATCATCCCATGGTGATCACAATACACTTTTCCAAGGATAAGATTATAAATCGTTGTTGTGACCTGACAGGAGCAAATATTGTGTCAAATCAAATGCACCATACTGATAGAAATGGAAGCTAGAAGATCAAAAGAATTCACTGGTCATATCCTGCACAGACAGTCACACAGAAGTGTATACCTTGCTCCACTGGAATATTTCACCATCATCAAACTCGACGGTCAGAACTCCAACAGGGTCGAGCTGAATTGACCGCCCCCAAAATTTTGTGCGGAGGTTGCTGTCACCCCAGAATTTCCACCCTCTACCTTCGCAGTGGCAGGCAATGAGAGTTGGGTGGTGACTAACCTGTTTCAACTCAAAATATCATTGAAATGTACTTCATCTGAAGAGAAAAGTATTCATGACCAGACACTTCCTTTATCTTCCCAAAGAACATTTTGTTTGGCTCGTTTCACCTATTTGACAAACTAAATGAGCCGTTCTATTTTATTTAAATAATTTCAAATAGAATTTTACTCCCAGACCCTGGACAGTGATTTGACCAGCATCTAGTTTTCTTCCCAAGTGTTGCGATTTATAAAAAAAATTAATTCCCCTTTTGAAAAAAAGTGTGGTGCAGGCAGGCCCTTCCGCATTTATTAGGACACTAAACAGTCATGTTTTTCCTAAAAAATTTCCTATGCAATAAATTGAAACTCTGCCAAAGTATATGTCATAATCTTTCATTCAGTATAGAAAAGAAAATAGTATATCTCAATAAAAGCTCAGTCAGCAGCTGGCGATCAATTTGAGTTCAATATAAGTATTAAATACAGCTTAGGTTAAGTCACCCTGTTCTGTTGTAAATCGGAGAAGATTACTGACCTTTTCGGAGAAGAAACGAACTCCTTTATCAGGAAAGTCAGCTTCATAAGTTTCTCCTAGCAAAGGATTAAAGGGTTTACAGTGCCGGCCTTCAGAGGAAGCATATCCAGAGATGGCAAAAGCAGCAACATTTAGGATCCTTAGGACACTGTTCCCCTGAAAAATAAAACACATCGGAACAGTGAGGACCAAGCAGCAATCCAATAAGATTTTCCTTTTTCATGAAATATTTGATGCTGAAAACATGCCAATAAGTCCATGAAATGAAAGAAACTGAGACTTAACAACGCATGCATTTTACTGCATGCCTAAGATTTTTTATACTAGCAATTATAGAATTTAAATGCTATCTGAAATCCATCAACGTCTACTGGTCAAAATATGTGAAGGTTTAGCCGAATTCCATGCATGGAATTCAAGAGATATTGTTTAATGGAGTCAATTATATTTACTTGGGGGGGCACTGGTTTTCCCATAGATGTTAGATCGGCTATTGTTATTTCACATGGCACCTTAACGTACAAGTCAGTATCACAGCAAGGAAACATCATCAACAGAGAGGAAATCAGTTGCTGAAGTCTTCAGGTTTCCTAATTACTCATAGATATTTAAAATGCTTATAAATACATTGATGTTTGTTACAAAGACCATAATCTGTGAGAAATGTCCAGATATAAAGAAGAATAAAATCTATCACTTTCCATGGAGAATCCGTGTTGTTTACCATCTCATTGTTGACAATAGATAATTTATGAATCTCACATGCAAGTGTAAAAAACATTGGACTGCCATGTAAAGAAACACAATAAAGAATTTGCAATACTCAAGACACTTAGATATGTGCATTGTGTAATAATGAAAAGGTTGTTCAATGTGAATCAAGACATGAGGAGCATCTAATAGACTAAAAAGTATGTAACTCTTACTGCTTTTCCACACTCATAGGCTCTGTCCAAAAGATAGGAGTACTCCAAGTCCTCAAAGCACTTCTGAAGAGAGGATATTGGTTCATTAAAGTAAACAGGGAGACAAACTCGTGTGAGATCCTTCCCCACATTGTCTTTGATCATAGACCACAGACTGACCCCTTTCTCTTTCTCAACCGGGTCAGGAAGCTTTTTTCGCCTTTCAATATGTGGATATCCAGAACTACAAACTTGCTTATCAGCACGCATTTTCTCTTCACTATCAAGTTGATTAAATCTCCTATGCTTCTCTGAGTACTTTGCAGCTTCTGTCATTGATGTCGGTTCAGTAAAATATTCTTTTGTGTCATAAAAGGAGGTTCCATCTTCATCTGACACTTCCTCAAGCTCTTGTTTCTCAATATCATCAGATGATTCAGTTGTGCTATATTCTGAAATTCACAATAGGACACCAGGGATAAGACTACATGGGAAAAAGCCTTGTGAAATATAGTTATTGATGCAAATTGGTTGAGCAGGAAACCTTTTAAAAATAAAAAAGATAAATAAATAAAGCATAGCAGAATATTAATGAACTATTGCTCAATAAATATGAGACAACCAATTAACATCACTAAAATCAAGAAAGAAGTTGTATAACATTCTGTATTTAAAATATTTCAACTCCATGAAAATACACCAGATCCCCTCAAATTTTTGCTGTGTAAGCAGTAGTTAACTTCAGTGATCAGAAGAAAGACAAAATTCTAGTAATTTGCACGAGTAATGTGTTTAAAATAGGAAGATGAAGTGCCAGGTACCATACCACTATATTTTCCACGTCCTAAACTTGAAAATTCATGCTTTGTCAATTGATATTCACCATCTGGAATTCCTGCGGTTTCAGCCTCGATATTAGCTGCCTGCATAAAAAAATTAAGAAAAAAAATTATTATTGGGGTTATGCAATGCAAGCTTATTTCAAAGCATACATACTTCACAAAATAATACCTGCAACCATCCACCTTATAAGGAAAACAAATAGTTAAATCAAGAAATATAAGATCTAAAGCAAACATTAGAGAAGCCATGGTACTGAACATAATATTACAATTCAAATAGTTTTTGGATCAACTTTGTCAATTGTCACAGACTGTTCATCACTTGCAATGCAAAGACAAAAGTATCATGTCAGTCATTACTCAACACTAATACTAAGAAAACTAACGTAAACCTCTATGTTCGAAATTAATATTATATTGGTCTATGTTTGGCAGAATATATTAGTGATTCTTTATTCCATAAATTGAAATATATAGCAACTTATTTTGTCCAGGCACTCCCATCAATTACAAAGCATTCACACTTTTCCAATATGCTGTAATAGTCTCAGATTTTACAAATGAACAGTAGAAATTGCATTAACTACCTGCAAATTATATTTTTTTTCAATTCAAAACCCTATCGGCATCATCATGTGTCGTTCTATTAACTCTCTGCTCTTGCTCGTGCACTATAATAGTAAGTTTTCAAACAAATTTCAAAAAGAGATTAGAAAGCATAGTACATGTTAGAAGCACGTAGGACATATTTTTACCACTCAGGAAATGCTAAGCTGCTACCTGATCCATGAAGATATTGGAGATGCACAAAACCAAGGATTTTCTCGAGAAATACGCTTGTCAATAACATTTAATCTACATGAGCTAGGGTCATGTTTGTATTGTTAAAAAGATGAAGATTTGTTTGGCCACCCTTAGTATTTTTTTCACTTGAAGACGAACAAATACTTGAATCCATCCTCTCATTAAATAATTTGTGTTCAAGAAAAGGATCGATCACAACAATTTAAAAATTGACATGATAATGCAATGAACAAAAAAGAACAATTCATTCAGATGTGTAAAAGAGCATAAATATACAGAAGATCACTACCAATATCTCCAAAAAAAAAAAGTTAGTGGTTATTAGTTACCTCCAATTGCCTTAATGTGTCTAGCAAATTGGACCGTTCTTCACAAAGAACTTTAACTTGTCCTTGTACTTCAGAAAACTCGGATAGCATGATCTGCTCGCAATCCTTTACAAGGTTCTCATTGATACCCTCTTCAAGTAAACGTTTTTTAAGCCTGTCAGTTGAGATAGACAGATCATGTGATACAAGGGAGAGACTATCATTTAGCGATCTTGATGGAAAGAGGCTCCGGGTTGAGACCAAGGCTTGTATCCAAGCTACTCTATCTCTCTTTGAATCAGTCCTCAGATGAAGTGTCTTTGTAGCTGTAAATATATAAAACCGCCTATCATCGGACTTGCTCTCTCGAAATGATGAGATCTGCTACACCAATTCAGACAACATACCGATAAACATTCCCGACAATTGCATATCATCACATTGTTCAATATAAACATACTAAAAATGCTATCTTTATTCTTCACAACTAAGATTGTAGCATGATTGTCTAACTAAATCAACAACAAAAACAAAAATTGGAATAAGCTCGAATAATGAATGTGTTCTTAATTTCAAATGGGGATAACATTTCAAAGATTCATTTAGATAAGGAGAAGCTATAATGTTAAAGGACAAGGCTCCCCATGATAAGTAACAAATCACTGTAACAAAAAAACAGGACACGCCCAGAGGAGAAACCGCTAAGACTCTTGAACCGGGTCCTGCCCGCCTTTCAGATAACCTAGAAATAACCCAAGTAGGAGCAAAAGCCTTTAACTAGTTTAGGGCCAAATGGCGCCTCAAAACCACCAGTAACGGTAATAACACGGACTAATGTTTTGGCCACGAGAATATAAATCAGGTGTAAGAACTCAAAAGCGATGAAGCACCGCTCAGATTCCAAAATGTTTTGGTCAAAAAAAAAATGAGACCCCAAATATGCTAAAGCTTGTCACTGCTAAGAAAGAGGCATAAAATTGGAGTCTGCTGGATCTACTGATTATAAAAGAATATGCTTAAAATGCTTGCAAAAAAGCATCATTTTTTTCTCTAGGTTATAAACACTCGCAGTAGAATTAAAATTAATAAAATCTGAGACTTTCAAAATAAGTGAAGCCCGCACCTGCCTGTCTCAAAATTGTTCAGTGACTGCTTCAATATCAAAACCATCAACTCAAGTAAAAAAAAAATCCAGTAGCTTATTATATAAAATAATAATAAGAGAATTACCCACGTAGCCACTCAAATCCCAAAAAACAAACACCTAAATCCAGTAACAAACAAAACCCACCTCATCATTTCGGAGAGACACGCCATCCCTACCATTTGATCAATGCCATGTTCATTATTTTAAAGACAAAAAGAAAAGGAAAGAAGAAGAAGTAAACCTAGGTGTGAAAAAAACAGTGCAGTAAAGAAGCTAATGGATTTGGCATTGGATGGGATGTGTGTGAAAACAAAACTCAAGTCAATGATAAAAAGCAAGAAATGAAAGATCATTTGATAGTTGCTAAAATCCATCCATTCATTCAACACCGTTGGTGTGACCGAAGCTTTAAATACCTAACCTACACCGTACCTTATTCTAGCTACACCCCCCACCCACCCCCACAACACACCAAAACCCCCCCTGCTGATGTGACCCACTATGCATTAACAACCAGTTGAAACTGTAAAAACACAAACCAAAACAGAGTACTCCATCCCATACATTAAAATCAACAACAAAAGCAAATTAAAAAGGAAAGTGAAACATCTCCTTCTTTTGCTCACTCAAGTATGAATCCAAAACCAATTTGGCAAGATAAATAAATTGATAGAATTGGTAAAGAAAAATAAATCCAATGTAAACTTTTTTTTTTTTCAAAAACTTTCCGATATCAGCAACAGTTCCTCCAATACCGCCCAAAAAAATAAAGAAAAATGGATGAATGAACAACCAAACACTTTCACTTCATTGATCCATAAATATTAATTTCCCGTTCCTGGTTTTCAATTTACTCATGATACCTTTAGATGGACAGTGCCAACAGTTTTTTGCGGTTTCTGTCTTCCACTGCCACGACTATCCCATCTCAATAATCGATTCGTCGATATTTCTCCAATCAATCTAACATCATCACACAGATTAATACTCTCCGGCGGCCGACGAATCTTCGAGTAAGAAAGCACACCATTTTTCAACAAGAACCACCGCGATCTCCACCCTTTCCCATAATTCGTCCACTTATACAGCACCCCAGCCACCGTCGCCTCCGATCCCGCCGCTTTCCCCCCTACATTGCCGTTAGATCCGCCGGAAAATGTCGCCGGCAACGATCTTGCTCGAGTCAACGTTGCATCCGGTGATTGGCTCCCGATATCTGGACTCTCTAGTGAGATGCAGCATAATGGATGCATTTCTCTGACCCTCATCTTTAGAGCCAAAAACAAACTTAATGCTAATTCGCTACAGATAATAAAAAGAAAGGCAATCCCCACATCAAGCTAGCACTTGCTGCATTGACACGCACAAAAAGAGAGACGATAATCAAAACAAAACAACAGCATTAATAATCAGAAGAGAAATAGTGAGAGAATGAACAGGGTGTTTGGGCAATACCTGTGTGAGAGAGAAATGGTGAAAGAGATGATTCCGGTTTCTGGGTTGTTTATAAAAGGGGTCCTTGAGGTATAAAATATTTATACTGGTACAGAGGAGTTGCAGTTTTTGTGTTATATTTATGTATAGTATGTGTATGTGTGCGCGCAATGCATTGAAGGAGGAGAGTGAAACTGAGGGAGAAGGGGTAATTATGGAAGAGAGGATGATGGCAGAATGGTAATTCAAGTGTCAGTTCGAGCTGCTTCTTCTCCTCTCTTTTCTTTTTTTTCTTTCAAGAGAACAGTAATGAGTATATTAATTTATTTGATTTCTGAGAGTGCAAGCAAAGACGAGGATGGAGGTAGTTGATGATTTTTATCTTACTCGTTGCATGGTTTGGATTATTAAACTATTGAATCGATGACGTCTTATATTAAAAGTAATTTAAATCTCCATTTTAATATAATTCTTAAGTTTAATTTAAGAAACAAATGATAAATAAAAAACTTAAATTAAGAATCATAATTCAAATATCAAAATTATAAACCAAATTTAAAATCTTAAATATCTAAATAACAAAAACCACAATCTATAGTAAAAAAAATATACATATATATATTTGCCTTTAACCGGAAGTGGAGCGGTTGATTTAGTCTTAACATAAAGTGCAAGTTTGGTTTAACTGGATAAGCAAAAGGAGGGACCACATGTTATTTTACCATGAGGAAATTAATTTATTATTATAAACAAGGAATTCTTTGTAAGAAAAAAAATACTTGCGTCAAAATTAATTGATTGTAATTCACGTCGAGTAAATCTTGAAAACATGAATGGCTCTATGGGATTTGAAATTGTTGTTATAATTATTTTTTAAAATGTTTTTTATTTATAAATATATTAAAATAATATTTTTTTTATTTTTAAAAAATTATTTTTAATATCAACATATCAAAATAATTTAAAAATATTAAAATATATTAATTTAAAATAAAAAATAAAAAAAATAATTTTTTTAAAAACAATTTAAAAATTTAAAAACAAGCAGAATAAAAAATGTTCGTAGTGAGCTATCTGTTGCGTATAAATGCAGGCAATATAGGTGATACAGATGAGTACAAGATGAATTGCAATTTTTCCACAAATAACAATTTCGATAAATTAGTATATCTATTTATTAGTTGATGTGTTGTGATAAATTAATCTATAAATCAGTATAACGTTCTTTAGATAACGAAAGAGTGTTTGATTTTTTTCAATGAAAATGCTTCTAAAAAATAAAAAATAAAATTATTTTTTTTAATTTAAAATAATTTTTTATATTTTAATAATATAATATCAAAAATAAATTTTAAAAAAATAAATAATTTTATCTCATTTTTATTTTTTTTTGCTTTTTAGGCTTGAATGCAATAACATTTTTTTCTCCAACTTTTCAAGTCAAAATCAAAAATTTGATGAAAAGACTAAAATGTCCTTAGATTTTTTTCCGTCTCTTTTCGGTACCTTCCTTCTATCTCCATCAGCCACCACAGTCATCTCCCCCCTCTCCTCTACTTTCTCGTTTGTTTCCCCATGCCATCATCATAGTGAACCATCACTGTTTCTAAATTGAAAACTTCATCCTTGATCCTAAAACGATTTAAAGCTTGCTGCACATTTACCCGCAACGAAAACCAACGGAAAAACAACGACAACAACCCTTATTTATTAATAGCAATAACAATTGTGAATGAATGGCAACCTCATTGTCGAGATTCTCCATAACAACTAGTGAGTGACACAACAACCAACATCATCACCACCAATAATAGCTCCCATCAAACATGACAATAACAACATTTGTCATATAGAGGCTATGATCTCCCTTCTCCAAGCAATCGTGAGCTTCACAGCCACTAAAATCAAGATGAGAGAAGTAGGGTGGTTGGAATCATTTGAGGTTGAGGTTGTTTTCTGGCGAGGGAGAGAGGGGATGTTGCTAGTTTAGCTGGTGTGGTGCACAGGCCAGATCTGGTAGTTGCTGGTTCAATCAGAGCTGGTGACTGTTGGGCTGTGGCGGCTAATTCCAATGAAGTGCTAGGCTGGTGTGGTGGTGCTATTTCTGGCGTTCGTGTGGTTCGGTTTCACTACGGTGGTGGAAGAGAGAAAAGGGCTGCTAGGTTACGAAGAGGCTAGCATGGTTGAGAAGCCTGCAATGGTGGTTGATGGGGGGAAGTGACGGGGCTGCTCAGAGATGGGTGAGTAGTATGTGGTTGCTGATATTAATTAGGCTTAATTTAGGTGGTTTTAGTCGGTGATGGTGAGTGGAGAGAGTGAAGGGGAGTTTGTTAGTGACACGGTTGGTGGGGGAGAGAAGAGGAAGACAGGTGATCAGTGGTGAAGGGAGGCTATTGGTGAAGAGAGAGGTGTAGATCGATGATTTTTTTTAACAACACTTATAAGACTTTTTTAAACATTAAATCAATTATAATTATAATTAGGGGTGTTCAAAAAATTTACTACATCGATCATACTTAAATCAAGTATAATCAAGGCTGTTAAAAAATATACTAATTACCTGACCTCATAGCTTGTGAAAGTTAGATAATATAGGTATCACAAACGATAGTGGATAATAAATATCATGGGTAGAGATTTTTAAAATTCAATCGAACTTGTATATTCTAGATTTTTTTTTATTTATATATTTAATTGTTTGAGAATTAAAATTTATTTTTATTTTATTTAGAAATATTTTCATTTCAAAATATTTATTATTGGACATCATATTATATTTTTTTAATATAATAAAAAAATTTATCTTTTTACCGGAGGGGATAGTGTAATTAGGATTTAATGATGATGTAATGTATGAAAATTAGATGAAATATAAACTTAAATTGTAGATGTCTATAATATTTATATAAAAAAAATTAGCTAAATCCAATACTTCTATAATATTATAATAACAAGCTTATAATATATTTTTTAATTATTTTATTAATTGAGTTCGCGTGTTTATGACTTAGCACGTAAATTGTTATTTTTTATTATTATTAATGTGGGTGTTCGGACCAGCTTATGCGCATCTCGACTAATCCCACGGGTCCTGAAATTAACGACCATATAAACTTCATGTGGCCATCATATTAACAACCACATGACTCGAACTTGAGATCATAAAAGAATAAACAAAGTGTTATTAACTATACACACGGTGGCAATATAAAAGTATAATTTCTTAAATGCAGAGTGGAAAATGTTAACATGTTAAAACCTTATGAGGTTTTAGGTAATTTGCATCTAATTTCAGGATACATGAAAATTAAACTTATTAGTTGTTACAAAACTTTAAATCATCGAACTAACAGCATAATTGATTGATAAGTATAAATAGAAAAACGGAATTTATCATCTAAATGTTTTAAAGCCAATCTCAATATATTTCAAATCTGTTTGGAAGTATGATTATAGTTATTTTTCAAAGTGTTTTTTATACTGAAATATATTAAAATAATATTTTTTATTTTTTAAAAATTATTTTTGGAATTAGCGCATCAAAATAATTCAACATATAAAAAAATTCTATTTTAATTAAAAAAATTAATTTTTTAAAACATGAATTAACCCGCTTTTCCAAACTCTCTCAATTCATGTTCTGAAATTATACCTTGCTATTGTTTTCTTCTAAAGTTTCACACTACCACGCTTCACCAGCAAACAAAACTATGTTATGTGGTTATGTTTGCACGGATTTGTTCTACTTCTACAGGATACGCGTGTGTAAAGAAAAACTTTGCTTATTTAAGTAGAATTAAAATATTTTAAAAAAAAAATATTAAAAAAATATTTTTTTATTTTTAAAATTTATTTTTAATATAATTGTATGATAACAATCTAAAAATATCAAAAAAATTATTTCATGGAAAAAAATTAAAAATAATTGAACTTTTTTTAAAATTATTTTTAAAATATAAAAACAAACAAACTTCTAAAATTGAAAAGCAATTTACTTTTATCATTTGCATTCACTGTGTTTAGCTTTGGATCATTTTCTTACTGTAGCTTCAGTGGACAATTTGAATGGAAGAGATCGATCGTTTGAAATTCAAATTTATATCGAGGTGGCGCAAAATTGTAGCGAAAATGGGTAAAGGAAGGAGAAGATACTTTTCTAATTAGTTAATTAAAAGGTAAAGAAAAGAAAAAATAAAAACAATTTAACACAATGAGACAAACTCAAATATCACAACATTAATCATATTGGTATGTGATTTATGAGGGGTGATTGGAAAAGTGATAATTTTTAATTTTTGAAATATATTTTGATTAAAAATTTATTAAAAAAATATTTTTAATATCAACATATCAAAATAATCTAAAACAATAAAAATAATAATAATAATTTTAAATAAAAATAATTAATTTTTTTTAAAAAAAGAAACACAATTTAAACAGCATTTTCAAACACAGCTCTACTCACCATTAATGCTTTTCTCAGCTCTCCGGAGTTTTATAGGTGTAACATGATGAATTAACTGTTTACGTGAATAACATCAAATTGGAAATCACCACTTGAGATCATTCACGGCTGAGATTGAAGATTCACGTTCCCCTACAAGTAACAGGGTCATGTTTGGATTCATTTACCATGTTCTGTGCGTGGAGTACAGAGCCACCTCCACTATCTCAAAACTCATGGGCATGGAGACACCACCTCGCGGGGAGTGGCTAAAAAACAAGAAAGTATTTGAACGCAAACAGAGGAGGAATTGACGGTGGTTTCAAATCTCGCTCGCAGCTGCAGTAACCACAGGCAGAGCTGAGAGTACTAATTCCATAGCCATGGATAGGACCAGTACTTATTATACTATTCCTACTTCATCCTAGTCTCTCTTAGCTAGCAAGTGTTTTTGACTCAAGACTAAAGCAGCCTGCGAAATGAATTCTTAGGACCATTATTTCCAGTCAGTTTTTCTTTGACCAAGATTTACTTATTTGTTTCCTGAGAGTGACAGATCACTGCGAACGATAAATTCCATTTCTCGAAAATGAGGCTGGAGATCCAAGTAATATGGCAAGGGGATCGTGGACATGTTCCATCCACCTCCGAGGAAATTTCATGGAAGAGGCAAAGAGGTGGAGCGGAGTGGAGTGCCTATTGGAACATGTCAACCAGTCAATTGAAAAACAGATTGATATTTTGTTTTTTAGGAAATTATATTTTTTTAAATCCAATATTCTTCATTTAAAGTATTTAAAGACTTTTCTTTTAATTTCTCAAATTTACACTGCGTTTAGAAAATATAATTCTGAGATTCTCCACTTTTTATTACAAGTATTTTACTGTTTTTTCAAAAAGAAAATGACATCGACAGTAGTTTTTTCTCTCTCTTTATATACAAGTACTTTTTAGAAACGTAAATGATTAAAATTGTTTTTTATAATTTAGCAGTTAGTGTTGTAGATTTATTTTTTATTATAAATATAATATACATATTTTTTCTAAGTTCAAAATATAATTTTTTTCATGATAATTCTTAATTTAAATTAAATAAAATCAATATCTTACAATTAGATCATCACAAATATTAAATATTAAGGTGATTATTATACATTTTTGCATTGGAAAAAATTGTCTTTGTTCTAGATAAATGAATGTATTTTTCAATTTTTCATCAATAAAAAAATGGAAAAAAAAAGAAATTAAAAAGAAAAAAAAAATTTGGTGAACAGACCCTAAGATTTGTTTTTCAATAATTTTCTTTCTAAAAAATAGAGGTGAGTGGTTTTCTTTATTTTACTGGAAAAAAAATTAGCAATAAATGATTGGTACCATATAGAAATAAGAATTGTATAATCTTGAAGGGTATAACTTAATTGGTCAGACTCTAAGTTTGTGCTCTATTGGTCACCAATTCGAGTCCCACAAATCTCAGAGCCACTGAGGCTTATATAGTCGTTAACTTTAGGACATGTGAAATTAGTTGAGGTGCCCGCATACTAACTCAGACATCCACGTTAATAAAAAAAAATATTATAACTACTCATATTTTTAACTCACTGATCTCATAGGTAAAGTTATATGAATCCAATTTCTAAATTCTAAACTCCATGATTCTCTTATTCCACTAACTAGATAAATCTCATGTGATATGCTACAGGTCAGGTTAATTTTTTATCAACATAAAAAATTATCTATATTATATTGATGTTTTTAAAAAAATAAAAAAAATCTAAAAATTTGATAATAAAAAAAGATGGCACATACTATCAGAAGATTCAGAACAGTGACCCAAAAAACAAGTAAAAATAAAAAATCATGAGTCGAGCATCTCATGCTTACCCTCACACAATTAATTTAATTTAATAAAAAAATAAAATTTCCTTTCAAAAAAACTATATTCAACAAAGATAAAAAAAATATATCTATATTATATTGATGTTTTTAAAAAAATAAAAAAAAAATCTAAAATTTTAATAATCAAAAGAGGGGGCACGTACTATCAGAAGATTCAGAACAGTGACCCAAAAAAAATATAAAATCATGAGTCGAGCATCTCATGTTTATTTTCACACAATTAATTTAATTTAATAAAAAAATAAAA
>Ga0307517_10008435_pt1 | contig 14784 bp, 14 predicted proteins | sample 23_EM_MG_FD_194515 | JGI IMG/M metagenome (GOLD analysis project Ga0307517, IMG submission 194515) | Populus trichocarpa ectomycorrhiza microbial communities from riparian zone in the Pacific Northwest, United States - 23_EM | ecosystem: Host-associated > Plants > Roots > Unclassified | place... | reverse complement strand
GCGTATCGATGGCTATCGGACAATTATCAGTCTGGCGATTGTATATATCTCTTCGGTGCGTCGGAAGAGTGTTGATCCGCAATTGGTCGATGCTAAGAGGTATCTAGGATTCTCTCGTGGAGCATATCAGGTCCGCGTTCTCTCAGCGATGATCGACAAGGTGCAGTATCTTCTACATTCCCCTGGCGCCTGAAATAATATCTCCGAAATTTTACAGGTCGGCCTGATCTATAAGGGAAATGAAACACAAATACCATTGTGCGCATTTTAATAACCCTTCTCTTGATGTACACCTAATTGATGACATTCAGTGCATACGAGCTATATTCGGATCCAAAAAGTCATCATAAGGTAACTCAAGTTGGATCATCACAAAACCATGAAAGAACAAGATGACCATGGCCGACCGGTTCAAAAAAGCGTTCTCATACAAGAACGTAATTGTCCATTTCGTGGGCGTTTGGTACGTGATCCTAAAGCTACTGTTGCGGACACCTTGTGCTGATAAGGAAATCGCAGGGATACTGTTTCGTCTATTGGGATTGCACGTAGCAAGGACACACTCCCTGGGACGACAGACGGGATGAAACATGTTTGCTATTTCCGGCATGCCCTGGCTCTCGATGAGCGGCGGGTCAAGTTCTTGCCAGAATATGCTTATGGACTGACAACAGGGAAGGGCAAAAATGCCTCACCTGGCCACTCACAGGCCAGGATGAAGTCACCAGGAACACACCCACACATAATGGAGGTCTGGTTTGCGGGGACGCACTCGGATATGTAAGTGCATGCTCTTTTTACGTTTCACAATTCCAGAAATAACGTTGTTGACGTTCTCGTATTTAGAGGCGGTGGAAATGTCGTGAACACTGGGATGAATCGCAGGCGCCCTCCTCTGAGGTGGATAGTATTTGAAGCGGGGGCACTCGGCCTTCGCACGGAACCGTTTGACCATGGACTCTTTCCTGAAGAGCAGATCAAAATAAAGGAGTCTTTAACGCCACTCTGGTGGCCACTGGAACTCTTGCCCTTCAAACGGTTGACATACACGCGACGGGAGAGAGGAAACAAAACCACATATAAGCGAGTCTCCACAAACTGCATTGCAACCTAACTAACTAAATGATTAGGCCTCATCTTGGTTCTCCTCGTAAAATTCATCGCGGTCAGAGGATCCACAGTTCGCTCTTACTGTCCGATAAACCAAAGTACATTCCAAAGGCACGTCCATTGGATGGGGATCCTCATTTCTGGGAGAAAGGGCGCACGGGACTTAGCGATTGGCTGGAAATCGATTTGTACGAGCACACACAAACCCTGGTGAAGAACCTCATCACTGAGTGCCCTGGTCGTGCGTTGCAGATTTTGCGCCAAACCGCGAAGAGGGGTACAGCCACATCAATTCTTCAGATTTTTTGCACGACTTACATAAGGTGGTCTTTAGCGGATGGATGGCAAGCGGTGTATGAGGGAGTCATCAAAACCCTGAATGGCCTTGAGCCTAGGGGCAAGCATCTACTCCTCCAATACGCGATGGACATCCTAGGGCAGAGTGCTCCGGGCCTTACATCTTTAAAACTTGGCCGTTCAATTGACATCCTCCCTTTGTTGTCAAACCTTGTCGAGAGTAATCTCGAAAGCCACAAGATGGTAATGCGACGGTTTTTGATGGAGTTCACAGACTGTAAGCGAAAACTTTGCAGTTTCACCGACGAAGGACTCAACGCCTCTCTAGATTGTGTGCTTGTATTGGATGGGCACACAGATAATGTGAACTCAGTCATGTTTTCACCAGATGGCAGTCGCATAGTCTCTGGCTCAGAAGACGAGACAGTTCGGGTCTGGAACGCAGAGACAGGAAAGCCATTGGGAGAACCATTTCGAGGACATACAAGTTGCGTATACTCTGTTGCATTCTCGCCTGGTGGCAAGCGCGTATTCTCGGGCTCAACTGAGACGTTCCGGATCTGGGATACTGAGACAGGGAAGCAGATGGGAAAGGCGTTTGGAGAAAAGGAACATTCAGTATTGTCCGTCACATTCTCGCCTGATGGCAGGCATGTAGCCTCAGGCTACTCTGACGGTGCAATTCTGATCTGTGATGCCGAGACAAGGAAGCAAATTGGAGAACCATTTCGAGGACACACAGATGCGGTATGGTCTGTCACATTCTCACCTGATGGAAAGCGTGTAGCCTCGGGCTCGAACGACCAAACAGTTCGGATCTGGGATGCGGAGGCGGGGAAGCCGGTGGGAGAGCCGTTTCAAGGACACACCAATTCGATTATTTCGGTCGCATTCTCCCCTGATGGCAAGCGCGTGGTCTCAGGCTCGTATGACAAGACAATTCGGATCTGGGATGCGGAGGCGGGGAAGCCGGTGGGAGAGCCGTTTCAAGGACACAGCAATGGGATAATATCTGTCGCATTCTCCCCTGATGGCAAGCGCGTGGTCTCGGGCTCATGGAACGAGACAATTTGGATCTGGAATGTGGAGACGGGAAAGCAGGTAGGAGAGCCGTTTTCAGGACACACAGATTGGGTAAACTCTGTCGCATTCTCGCCTGACGGCAAACGCGTAGTGTCGGGCTCAGATGACAAGACAATTCGGATCTGGGATGTAGAGGCAGCAGAGTCAGTGGCAAAGTTGTAGACTACGAACCACCCAGCTTAAATATCACTATGGAAGACCTTGCAAACTCCCTTTATCGACACATCGTGCCTATCGTGGAAGCGATCGGGTGCGCGCAAAGCACATTGTGCGCTGGCTTACGTATGGTTGCCACTGCGATCCTAACAGCGGTCGCTGTATGCTGTCAAACGGCTGGAGGCGTGAGAATTATGTCAAGTGGCTGTGTACTCTTTGGATTTGGTTCGAGTTCTCTATTGCGCCGAACTATCGAACTATTCAACATGTTCACTTCTATCCGCGTTCAAATTGCAACAGCTCAGCGCTCGCGCTCAGGCCTCAGGCCTCAGGCTCTGCCCGCCTCGATCTTTCTCACCTCTATCAATTATCCTAGCGCCACCCCAACCCATTCACTCGAGCTCACCATCATCGCCATTGTTATTTGAATCTCTCCTGTATCTCCGCTTCGCCTAACAAACGCGAACGAGGGAATTCCGGTCATTCAGCTGGCAAGATGGACCCCGTCACTATGGCGGGCGATGGCGGATGGAATTTTTGATGGTACCTATGGGAGTCCCGGAAGTTTCAAATTTCAAGAGACCGGGAAGGATTGACGAGGCATAGGTTGGACTAGTACGGTGTGGGAGCTTTGGACGAATATTGAATATTGAAGGTCAGTTTTTTTTTCCTGACAAAAGGAGTGTTTTGTTTATCAACTTGACTTCCGTGCTCAGAACTTAAAAAAAATACTCATAACGGATGAACTAGGTATCGTCGAATCCCCACATCCATCCTGCACCCTTCTCCAGCATCCATTGAACTCCTTCCGTCGCAACCTCCCTTTTGCTGCCCTGTTTTTTTTTTTCTCGAAAATCCGAACGAACGAACGAAGCAAGTCTGGGCCCCAAGTCTGAGATGCGGCCTCGTGAAGAGGGGTATTCATTATACTTATTCGCTCCGAAGCCATTGTTTCGAAGTGATGATTCATTGCTTTGTCGATCATCGCACCGCGCCGCTGGGGAGCAGCAAGCCGAGCAATAATAGCAAATATTATCGGTTCATACCTCCATAAACCGTCATTCGCTCTCTTCATCCATAGATCAGTGGGGCGTTCCTTCGCCAATCACGTATTATGCTCCAACGGTATCCATATGAGCTCGGGCTTTGAAATACGGCCCATTCGATTATTCGGCGTCGAAGAGACGTCGACCGATTACCTACGTTCCCCCATGTTCCCATCTCTGTGGTGTCACCGTCATCGAGTATTGAGGGAACGTTTGGGATTCCGTCGTCCTACGGACTGCTACCAGCAATCTGAGCAACTCCCCGTGCTTCATCACTCTCGGTATGTTCATCTACCTCGGTGTAATGAGCTATAACAAATATCATGTTATTAAGACAACCCGAAATGGTTTTGAACTGGAGACCCATACTCTATTTATCCGTTCGTCTTTGTCGGAGAGTTCAATTTTGGATTTTGATTGCAATCGCCAGCGGATCACTATTCGGTAGTTGGGGCGCCTTGGAAATAATAGTGAGGGCATATTCGTCGATTCCGGTAGTTATTGCTTACCCTCCTCTCGCCAGCGAAGAGTGAATAATGAGAAATCAAGAATTGAACCATGGCAGGAAAATTGAATGAGCTCTCCCTTTTGACAAGGTTTATTCCGACTTCCGAACAATTACTTATTGACTTACGGTGGTCTTACGAGGAATGGGAGATTGGATGTACCTTCTTCGTATTCCTGAACCGACATCTTGTTACCCACCCAAGCTTGGACGCTTCTGAGTCGTATCGGGAGTGTCGGATGGTGCGTAAGGAGACGGATTTCAATTTCCAGAGGTTAGGCTGGTTGCTTTTTCTTGTGCCTTTTTTGCGTTTTCGTGTTTCTGACTGCTCTCGTCTATGCCTTTTTCTATCCAGCCGTCGACTCAGAATCAACAGCAGAGATCTCCAACCGCCGCAGGTCCAAAAACCCTTTATTTTCGCTTCGCGTGCGATGCATAAGTATCGTCGTGGGCCGTGATATCCCTCAACTGCCATTTCAAGTCCAAATAAGGAATGCTTCAAAACGGTTTGAAGAGGTTCATGAGCTCAATGAGACGAATTATCTAACTGGATTTGATCTAGTGACAGGCTCAGAGTGGTGATTCACCCTAGACTCGTGACCAGCCCCTATATGAGGAAACCCCTGGCAGCCCGCGAGATAAGTGTGAGTTAAGGCACATGATAAGACCTGCCATGATCCCAGCTCAAAATCCACCCATTCTCGTGACAGACGCTTCATCCTTGGTCTAAGCGCCCGCCCCAAACTCCCTTTGTCGTTCTCTTCGCCAGTGTTGTACAGATGATAAGATCCTGGCCGTTCATCTGATTACAATGGGATAGAATTTATTCTAAGATTCTTCACGAGTAGCGATACTGGGTGCCGATATGCGTTCTGGATTGGACCAGGCATCCTGTCAAACATGTCACCCAGAATAACTGCCCCAAAGGATCGTTCTTAAGGTTCCCCATCTTTCTGAATCATAAGCACTCCCCTCAAATCCCACCATACCACACACCGCCGTGCCGTTTCAACAATGGCAGATATTCCGAACTTCTCTGTTAAAGAACAAAGTGGTGAGTATCTCATCTGCATGCGTCCTTCGACCAACGACTTGACATATTCTCGGTAAGCCAAACAAGTGAACACGAGCGGGCTCCCCATCAACGAACGCTCACCTCACTCGGCCCCAGAAACTAATAAATGTACCCATGGAATGAACAAGCGAAACCTCATCGTTTGCATCGACGGTACTGCAAATCAATTCGGAGAGAAGGTGCGTATCGTTGGGCGCTGTACAGTAGGACTTGAGCTGATATCGTTGAAAAGAACACAAACGTGATCGAATTGTACAACCTCATCTTGAAAAAGGTTGAGCATAACCAGCGAACCTGGTATAACAGTGGCATTGGGACTTACGCTCGGCCGTCCTGGAGGTCATTCAAATTCTACCAGCAGGTCCTTTCACACAAGATCGATTTGGCGATCGCATGGTGGGTTGGATATTCACCATTTATTTCATGCTCTCATTCCATTTCTTGCTCGATAAGGAACTTTGAAAGGACGATTTTGGCTGCATATCAATGGCTTTCAGACAACTATGAGGAGGGCGATTGTATTTTTCTGTTCGGTGCGTTGGAACGAATTGCGATCTGCCCTTTGTCAACCACTTACCGTCATCTAGGGTTTTCTCGTGGCGCATATCAGGTCCGTGTGCTCTCGGCGATGATCGAAAAGGTGCGATATACTCTGTATATGCAGGTGTTAAAATAATGTCTCGCGAAAATTATAGGTCGGCCTCATCTATAAGGGAAATGAGACTCAGATCCCTTTGTGCCTTCCAATTTTTTATTTCTGTTCTTTTACCCTAATTTATGATCTTCAGTGCGTACGAACTGTATGCGGACCCAAAAAGTGATTTGCGAACAGCGACACGAGTGGGATCGCGAACGGAAAAGATGTCCATGGCACAGCGCTTTAAGGAAACTTTCTCATACGAGGATGTAAAAGTGCATTTCGTGGGTGCCTGGTATGTGACGGCAATTCGGGATGCCTTTGTACTGATGACAAAATCTTAGGGACACCGTCTCGTCTATCGGCTTTGCGCGTGGCGAGCACATGCTCCCTGGTACAATCGACGGGATGAAACATGTTTGCTATTTCCGGCATGCGTTGGCTCTCGATGAGCGGCGGGTCAAGTATTTGCCTGAATATGCTTATGGGGGGACGACCAAGCCATCTGAAAAACTGGGAGAAGAAGTAGCTTCTCCTGTTGACCCCCAACCCCCGTGCGATGACAAAGATTCACCCACTGGGGAGGCGGATAGTCCAACCGCCAACAATGAACCCTCAGACCAAATACTTTCTACCGATAATGAATCTCTGGATGCCCAGTCGACGTCCAAGATAAAGTCAACAGAAAATCGCCCTCACACAGTAGAAGTCTGGTTTGCGGGCACACACTCGGATATGTAAGTTTGCGCTCTTTTTCCTGAGATCGTATTGGTGATATTCTGGGATTCAGAGGAGGTGGCAATGTTGTGAACGTTGGAATGGATCGCAGCAGGCCTCCTTTGAGGTGGATGGTATTTGAAGCGGGGGCACTCGGCCTTCGCACGGCGCCATTCGAGCGTGATCTCTCTCCTAATGAGCAAATTGAAATCCAGGAATCTTTAACGCTGCTCTGGTGGCCATTAGAGCTTTTTTTCTTTGGTCGACTGACATATACGAGACGGGAAAATGGAAAGAAAACTACACACAAGTGAGTCTCCTGGAGCTGGGTCATAATTTACATAACTAGATGATTAGGCCTCATCTTGGTTCTCCTCGTAAAATCCACCCCGGTCAGAGGATTCACAGTTCCCTCACGCTGACCGATAAAACAGACGGCGAGTACACCCCGAAGGCTCGTCCATTGGGTGACGAACCTGGGTTCTGGAAAGAGGCGCGCACGAAACATAGCCAGTGGCTCGAACTTGACTTGTACGAGTACGCGGACACTCTCGTGAAACGCCTCGTCACCGAGAGCCCTGGTATCGCAGAGCGGGCTTTGCGCCGAACTGCGATTTCATGTGCGTCTGCTCGGTTCTTAACATTTTTTCTATAACTAACAGAGTTACCTTTAGCGGATGGACGGCAAGCGGTGTACGAGGGAGTGATCGGAAGCCTGAAGGGTCTTGAGCCCAATGCCAAACATCTACTCCTCCAATCTGCGATGGATATCCTAGGGCAGAGTGCTCCGGGCGTTACATCTTTAAAACTAGGCCGTTCAATTAAAATCCTTCCTTTGTTGTCAAACCTTTTGGAGAGCAACACTGAAAACTACAAGACAGTAATGCGACGGTTTCTGACGGAGTTTACAGATTGTAAGTGAAACACAATTTCACCGACAAGAAACCTAACGCCTTCTTAGATGGCATACTTGTAATGGAGGGACACACATCTCAAGTAGACGCTGTCGCATACTCACCTGACGGCACGCACGTAGTCTCGGGCTCAAGGGACAAGTCAGTCAGGATCTGGGATGCGGAGACCGGAAAGCCGGTGGGAGAGCCGCTCCGAGGACACACAGATTGGGTACAGTCCGTCACATTCTCGCCTGACGGGAAGCATGTAGCCTCGGGCTCAATTGACTGGACAGTTCAAATCTGGGATGCGGAGACGGGGAAGCCGGTGGGAGAACCCTTTCGAGGACACACAGATTGGGTACGGTCCGTCGCATTCTCGCCTGATGGGAAGCACGTAGTCTCAGGTTCAGATGACTGGACAGTTCAAATCTGGGATGCGGAGACGGTGACGCCGGTGGGAGAACCATTTCGAGGACACACAGATCGTGTGAACTCGGTTGCATTCTCGCATGACGGCAAGCGCATAGTATCGGGCTCGAGGGACAAGACAGTTCGGATCTGGGATGCGGAGACGGGGCAGCCGATGGGAGAACCATTTCGAGGACACACAGCTTGGGTACGGTCCGTCGCATTCTCGCCTGACGGGAAGCATGTAGTCTCAGGTTCAGATGACAAGACAGTTCAAATCTGGGATGCGGAGACGAGGAAGCTGGTAGGAGGGCCGCTGCGAGGACACACAGATTGGGTATGGTCGGTGGCATTCTCGCCTGATGGCAGACACATATTATCGGTTTCGGATGCCGATACAGTCCTGATATGGAATGCAGAGACGGGAGAACAAGTGAGAGAGCCGTTTAGTGGATGCACAGTTCAGGTAACGTCTATAGCATTCTCGTCTGATGGCAAGTACCTTGTCTCGGGCGCGTGGGATGGAACAATTCGGATCTGGGATGTGGAGGCAGCAGGGGCACTGGCAAGGTTGTAAAGTACGAAGATATCTCCCGCAGTCTATCTTTCATTTCCCCGTTTTTGTTACCACTCTCTGAGGTGTTTGGAACATTTCATATGTTGGTTCCCTACATATGATCACTCTTTGAATTTAGTAGTCATGAAAGCAATCCGGATCATTTCTAGCCTCATGCGACTATTCAGGATTTACTACACAAACCCAAAGGTTCTAAACGGTAGGATTCCATGTGGTCAATATCCCCTAGTCTTGACCCACTTATCCGCACATACCAGAATAAAAGAGCCAAGTTGGAGCTCTCAAATAACCTACTTGAGTACCTCAAGAGATATTGGGATACAAACATACAATTAGATAGTACTGGCCCGAGGAATCATTCTCTTTCCTTGGATGTAGTAAGCGGATAAGTAGACAAGTGGACGAAAATCGGATATGCGATCGACAGGTGAAATAATAAACACTGGGGATATGCTAACATAGAATCAGAGTGTACTTGAAGCGAACAGAGCAATGATTCGGCCCAGGACAGGCTTGGTGATATCAAGAACACCGAGACAGATATTCAGGTCAGCCGCTCGGGATGACGACATAATAATCCAATTACCACTATAAATGGAGTCGAGCAGGCGAATTGAATAATTACGCACCAACAGAGAGGAGAAGGATGTCAACATCCTTGACTCGGATGCGCATATATAATTTATCCGGTCTTCTCTCTCTCCCCTCCTCCCATCCTCGTATTCGCCCGCTGTTGGTTGCCCTTCTATATTTATGCCCACCATCGATGGAATCGTTCCCCACTGATGTCCTATGAGAGGGAAAGGGTGGTAAGTTTGATATGCTGCCGCCCGACATTTGAATGGTACTCATTTACATTTTTTCCCATCACAGAACGCCGCTCGGCGAGGGGAAATCTCTCGCTGGTTGCAAATGCACAGAAACATCGCTTAGGACTTGGGGTACGCGTTAGCGTTATCTTGACACCACTCTTCTCGCGAGTCATCATTCGCAGTCTGGCACCAGAATCTGTAAGTATCGGCTCTCAGGTTGTGACCATTAAGCGTAACTCACCTTATCTAGCAGCACCCCCGCCGATCGTTCCATTTCCCACCATTCTGGTGCACTCCCGTCGTACTCATTGTCCCAATAGCATTCCGCCCCGTCACGAACTTGGAACAGAACGCTACTAGAACTGGGCCATGAAGTTAAACTGCTCGTTCAAGTATTGGGTAGAAACTGACAAAACTGACGTTAAGAGACCATGATATACGCTGCGCCCAAAGCCAATAGTGTCACAGGGGTTTCGAATTGGCCAGAAAGGATAACTAGACAAAGGAACAGGTAAGTACGATTCGATTATGATGGAAAGATAGTAAGAATTACCTGAGTTGTTCCGGCCCACATTCTTTGCTGATAGGGCCTTAGAAGAGACGGGGTAAGCCGGGGTCGGGTCGCTGTGACTCCGTCGTAGTGCAGTGGGTGATACTACTATGGGAACCCGCATGAATTGATGTTGTAGTCCGAGTAAAATTGAACCGAAGATACCTTCTCTCTGATGGGGAATTGTATTGCGAGTGTCTTGAGCGCGGTCGACGGACATATGATTCGTATTGAAATTCGAACACTTGGCGATGGAGTACGGCCGCTAACATTATTCTGAATCTTCTGAGGCAGTAGCTTTGTTGTCGGCAGATAAGTCACGTTGAGGATGCCCATACTCTACTCAGTCAGACCTCTGACTCCACAACAGCACTTGTCCTGTTGTTTTTCGAGCTCATATATTGCTGTCATGGTGGAATATCGGCGGCTGACTCCCTACGTTGGTTGGTCTCGAGCTCGATCTCCCATCTCGTTACCCATGGTGCGTCCAATTCTCTTTGCTGTGAAACAGGGATAAGGTAAGTCACCATAGCTGTGTAAGTCGGGTGTTTATTGTATTGATGCACCTGAGAGCCCGTGGATATACGCTGCTACGATTCACGAAGAGGGGGAAAGGAATTTGAGGGAGCTTGAGAGATGAAAAAGGAATGTGAGTACAAGTAAAATGAGGCAGAATGGTAGTAGGACCCACCTGATATATTTCTTTCTGCAGAGCATGTCGCGACCGTCTGTGTTGAACGTTGGTTGAACGTTGCAACGTTGAACACTGGTCCCATCTATCCCACATGGAAACCCGCGGGGTCTAGATCTAGGTGTTGGGGGCCTAGAGAACTTCCTGGGCTCCGGAAGTGCTTGTCGTTAATCGTCGCTCGTCGCCACGACTGGTACCGGCTTGTCAATTTTTTGCCGTCGTTGTTTCGGAATATAGTGCCGCTCGAGTGAGCTCGTGGGACGCACGCTAATGACCTCTGAAAATAACAAACAACGGCATAACCTTTGTTTGGATTCCAGTAAGGTAGCGGACATCCATAATCCATGAACCCTATGTGACTTGATGTGACACAACCAAAAAGGAAATTGCATGGTAATTCAGACTTGAAAACGCCTTTATTTCCACTGAGAAAGTTTTTCCTCAATTATGGCTCCTGAAAATTGTAGTAAATACTTTTAGGAAGGCAAATTTCCAATTTTAAGAAAAAGGGAGATGATTTCGTCAAGTTATAAGAGAAGTTTAGTCCCACATGCAGTTTCACCGCTAAATTGGGCTTGTACATCCCTATTCATACTCAACTATGCATTAAAAAGAGGTGAGATTTTATGTGGATCAATTTTCTCTGGGTTTTATAGTGTTTTGGGGCTTTGGGATGGATCATGGAAGTTGTAAATGCTGATTTTATTGGGGAAAGGTGAGGTCAAATGCTCAACGTGATATAACTCAACCAGATTGCGTCCAAATACTCTGAAATTTTGCAAATACAATCCTGATATATCTTTTAACAAATTGTTGGGAGCACTTTTTGCGATTTCGATGTTGTACTCTCTCCATGTAATGTTCCAATGTTTCTCCGAAGAAAATTTCCTTTTTTGATTTGGAATGTGTCACAATTGTCACACTTTTAGGGTTAATGGATTATGGGTGTCCGCTACCTTATATCAACATGAAATCAAAGCACTGTACGCTTCCCTTTGACTCCTTGAACTTCTCTGTTTGAGCTTCGTCACCTCTATCAGTTGCCCTAGCACCACCGATAACACTCACCTCGGATTCAATACCCACAATCTTCCCAGTACATCCCACCTATTATTGGATGAGGAGTCCCATCTCTAGGCGGGAGTAGGGGCTCGGGTACATCCAGTAGGAGTGGAAGTGGGCAGAAGTGGGGTATTGAGTTCACTAGGCAATCTCCCACATGGTCAGGCGCAGGTTGGACTATCAAAAAATTCACCTCATGGTTGCTTGCAGCTTATCTTCGAATCACCGCTCAACTTTACATTGACCGCGTCAATCCTCGCCAACGACCCACACCCTTTTCTTTTCTCTGGCAATCAGCGCTCAAGCGCTCAGCGTTGGTAGCCCGATTCATGTATATCGCTCTTGAATCTCACTGCACTCATAAACGAACGAACAAATGTGTCACAAACCTGTGCTTCGTCGTCGCCCACCCGCAACGACGGTGAAGATACCGAGTCCGCCCACCTCCAAGACGCGTACTACCACCCCCCCGCACTCTCGCATGGAAGTTAGAACTCTCATGCCGTACTTCTCTTCTCCCCTTGGCCTTTCGTCGGTTTCCACCACCTCCAGTCGCTATAACACTCCAACACGACTCGACGTTTTCTTGATCGTCATTCTTCGCCCCATGGCTCCGAGTCCTTTATCTGCGTGCCTGTGTCCCCTAACACACTCGAGCTGGGAATCCAGCAAGACAGTGCCCGTCAGCAGGCACTGCGGCGAGCGACGGCGAGTTGGGTGCGGTTGGTGTCAAAGAACTATCCCCTTCCCTCCTCTATTCATAATTCCTCGGCGTCGATATCCCAATTCATTTATACCATCTTAAACCCAACCCCGACAACATCACGAAACAATGAACTGCGTACTTGGGCATCTCGAATTCAGTCCAGAGACTGGCTTTTGATGAGCGGCGGATTAAATTTTTGCCCGAATATGCCTACGGGGGGAGAACCAAGCTGCCCCAAAAACTGGAGAAGAGGAGAGCTTCGCCTGGTGACCACGAATCCCCGGGCAATGAGAAAAATCCATCCACCGCGGACGCGGAAGTATATGGTCGAATCACCAAGAGCAAACCGTCAGGCGATGGACCACCTATCGGCAATGAAGCTCTAGATGCCCATTTGTCGTTCAGGATAAATTCAATAGAAAAGCGCCCTCACACAGTAGAAGTCTTGTTCGCAGGAACACACTCGGATATGTAAGTGCCTTCTCTTTTCTAGTGCGAAGGACACCGTTGGTGACGCTCCACTATATAGAGGCGGCGGGAATGTTGAAAACGCTGGGATGAATCGCAGTCGGCCTCCTCTGAGGTGGATGGTATTTGAAGCCGAGGCACTCGCTCTTCGCACTGCGCCATTCGAGCGTGATCTCTCTCCTGATGAACAGATTCATGTAGGGAAATCCTTCACGCTCCTTTGGTGGCCCCTAGAACTCTTGCCCTTCAAGCGGTTGACGTACACACGATGCCAACAAGGAAAGCTGACTACTTACACGTGAGTCTGCTCAAATCGGATAGTAATGGAGTAATGGTTACCAACTGGCTAATTAGACCTCATCTTGGTTCTCCTCGTAAAATCCACTCCGGTCAGAAGATCCACAGTTCGCTCATGCTATCAACTGATAGAAAGTACACTCCAAAGACACGTCCGTTGGATGATGATCCCGATTTCTGGGAGGAAGCCCTTGAGAATGGGCTTGGCGACTGGCTGGAAGTTGACTTGTACGAGTTCACCCGAACCCTCGTGGAGAGGCTTATCAGCGAGCGTCCTGGGCCTGCGATGCAGACTTCGCAGACTTTACGGGGAATCGCGATGTCAGGTATGTCTGCTCAATTGGTCAGATTTTTTCTATGGCTAAAGGAGTCATCTTTAGTGGATGGCAAGCAGTGTATGAGGGAGTGATCGAGGCCCTGAAAGGTCTTGAGCCCGAGGCCGGGCATGAATTCCTGCACTCCGCAATGGACATCCTTGGAACGAGTGATCGGGGCGGTGCATCTTTAAAACTAACTCGTTCAATCGAATTCCTTCCATTGTTGTCAAGCATTCTAGAGAGAAACATCGAAAACTACAAGAAGTTCACAAATTGTAAGTGAAAAACCTTGCATTTTCACGTACGAAGGACTGAACCCCTCTCTAGGTTGCATGGATGACCACACACGTGGTGTGAGCTCAGTCTCATTCTCGCCTGATGGAAGTCGCATAGTCTCTGGCTCGGAGGACGGCACAATCCGGATTTGGGATCGAGACGGGGAATCATACAGATGATAAGATCCTGGCGGTTCATTTGATTGCGATGGGATAGAATTTATTCCATGAGTGACGATAGTACTGGGTGCCGATATGCGTTCTGGATCGGACAGGCAAAACATGTCACCCAGAATAACTGCCGCAAAGGATCGTTTCCATCTTTCCGAATCATGCTCACTCTCCTCAATCCCCCACACCACACACCGCCGTGCCGTTTCAACAATGGCAGATATTCCGAACTTCTGGAACAAAGTTGTGAGCATCGCGCCGACATATGTTCTTCGATTCACGACTTCATTTTCTGATGCTTTGATGATCCACTTGAAAACGACGGCGATCGTGGGGTAATGTCAACAAACGTCGTCGGCGGGGTGGTGTGTGGGAGCAACTGACGAGGGGGATTCGTCGTTGGTAGGGAATGCGGAAGAGCAAACTCACCGCCATCTCTCCATCAATTTTTGCGTCCACGCCCGACCTAACCGAAACGACGACGCCCTTGATCCTGGACGTTCGGAACTTTGTGTCGTTGGCCACACCTAGAAACCTTAATAGTGGTGGCTGGGATTCATGCGAGCTGACGAGGTAAGCTCGTCATCATCGAACCAACGCATTATTTTATTTTGAAAGCCACTTTCACACCCTAAAAGACTTATATGATTAGGAAATAGATATTGTCTGAACTGAATAATAGTTTAAATGCGACGCTTTCCCAACGCGTTTCCGGTATTCAGGGAAAAGCGACCACAGCAGCACATTATGTAATCTCTGCTGCAAAATATGTTCCTCCCTACATCAGGCAATGCCCATTTTCCCAGGTATGAATGACAAAGATACACATTATTTATATGATATAGATGGGATAGAAACTATTCCAGGCCAAAAAATCCACTCTAAAGTCCTACATACGAAAACTACTGGACACTTCACACACTTCCGG
>Ga0307517_10008434_pt1 | contig 14785 bp, 16 predicted proteins | sample 23_EM_MG_FD_194515 | JGI IMG/M metagenome (GOLD analysis project Ga0307517, IMG submission 194515) | Populus trichocarpa ectomycorrhiza microbial communities from riparian zone in the Pacific Northwest, United States - 23_EM | ecosystem: Host-associated > Plants > Roots > Unclassified | place... | reverse complement strand
TTGGGAAGACGCTCATTGTCCGCACGCGTTAAGAAGGATGTAGTGCACGTAGACCGAAAATCAAGCGAGAAACCCAGATTACCAACCTGTTGAGGTCAATGCATGAACCGACTGATGTCGTGACGTCAGGATGCCGGACTCCAATACAACCAAAAGTCGGGGCCGCATCCCGTGGAAGACGTAGAACCCAAGTTACAGAGTGCATACTAAACCAGTGAAGAAATCACGATCGTTAATCCGTGAAGTGACGATTTTGGGAGGAACAGCTAACTACTGGACTCCGCAACAAAACTCGGGCCTGCCTGCCAACAAGAATCCCTCCCATCGCTCCGCTCACCATCCACCTCTAGCCGAATCGTTTCGGCCTCACTCGTTTGTTCTCCAGGAGCGGTCGCAAAGGCGAGGCTGACTGACGTCCACATTGAAGCACCTCTCGGTATCGCAGCCCACCTGAGGTTCAGTATGATTCGACAACAGACAATGCTGTGTGCTGCCCGAAAGGGAGCAGCCATGAACGAGTGAAACTGAAGCGGCACAGAAAGTGAGTGGTTATCGGTTTTTTTTTCGGAAGGGTGTGGGAATCCCGCCTACCGGCCCCAACACCTGAGCGAGAATCGCAGAGAAAGTCACAGCTGCATCCTACGGTTTAGCGTTGAAACTACCACAAATCGAAGGATGCCTTACCGAACAACACAAGGAAGAAGGCGATGCCTGACAGGCATATCGTTAATGCATTCTCGGTGAGAGAATGTCGGTAGACAGCTCACTGTCTCGGTATATCACCTTCAGCAGTGGGGTACCTGGGTAAACTGGTACGGAGGTTGAGTGTTATGATCAAGTACTTGAGGGGTGCCAGCGGACGTACGACCGCCGAGCGCGCTCCTGATGGTCAAAATGACGAAGACTGTAATCGGGATCAGTTGATACGCGGCAGCATGAACGGTGAAATCACAACCAAGTTCTAAAAGGAGGAACGACAACATTCTGAAAGGGAAAATGTTTGTCCCACCGCTCTGTACAGAATAACACCCAATGAACAGGTTGCTGGGTGGCGGTAAAACTGGCCAGATAGCATCAGTCAGGTGTATCGGCCATCCAAGCCCGAAAACTACTCGCAGAAGGTCATGCGGAGAATATTCCAGGTGATTATGATCCCGGCCACTGCCGCTGCCTACGCATACTGTGAGCCACACGATCCCACGAGTTTGTCCTTGGTACGGACCGCATAAATGACGGATAGGGGGATGGTAACGAGCTTCGACCTGGAGTATATCGCGATGGTTCTCAACAGGAGGATGGCTGGAAAAAATTGAGGAATAAGTGACGACGACAGCAAGCACTACACCCATGCCTGACATTCTGAGATAATGGTTCCAAAGTAGCTGTTCCCTGTGACCAAACCAATCAACGTTAGATATGGACAAACTCTGGAGGGAGCGTATTTTTCTTACAGACAATTATTTTATTGAGAGTGAGGCATGTCTGAGGTGTTTCCGTTGGTCAGCCTTCAGCCACTATTCGCAATGTTGCACCAACATCAGAACTCATCGTGCCGTACGGAGCGGCGTATACTGCAAACGGCGGAATGCCACTCAGCATCCTCTCCATTCCAGCGATGGGCAAAGATAGATTCTGACTCACTAGCAGCCCTCATTGGGATATCAAGAAATGTTCCATACCGAGTTATGAGAAAGAGCACCTTGGGTATACTCCATTTACTTTGCCAAATATGTTCGACTTCACGATCGAGGGGTATCATCCAGTCGTGTACCTAGCGGGTGACTATCTGTGAGACCGAGTATATTATGGTATGTCTCCAAACACCGCAGAAGGGTCCCAGTAGCCGTGATTCGCACTGTCCTTAGCTGGACAGAGCAGTCGAGGTCTCCTGGGTATTCGTGTGCTCACGGTGCAGCCCCACGAACGGCCACCCAGCGATCACTTAAGGCGAGATGATCGTAGGTGGTTGAAGAACTAGCTCCGACGCCACAAGTGCAACGAGACGAAGGGGCTTACCAAGAGTGTCAACATGGCAACTTGAGGGAGGGAGATTGTCGAGGGATGGATGAGAGCATTGGATGCGGGATCACAGATCAGGACTTATGATGGAGGTACTGTGGAATCGAGAGGAGTTTTGGTGAGCGTCGCACAATTTCAGTTTGAGGCGTTGGCGTGGATGGGAATATAGTGGGGAAGGCACACTCACGGTAACACCTTGCCACCGAGAAGCAACAACAACAGCCTCAGTATCCGTGATATTCTCCATATGGTCGAATCGCAGGAAACAGAAGAGTAAGGAGGGGGGTCTTATCCCGTTCCGCCCAAATACTCGGACTTAATGTGTGCTGGAAAATACCTAGTTGGCACGGGGCATGAAAACCTACTAGTAGTTCATCAGGAACGCACCGAGGGTGTGAATTTGCTTCCAGGTTGGTATTTCGGCGGGAACGTTTCCAACGTTTACAACCAATGGTTGGAGTCGTCATATCGCGCTCCGCATCACTATACATATCGTTAGGTGGCATCAGTTTGCGGCGGTGATGAATGAAGCTGGGCTTGAAGTTCGGAAGATTATTCGGTAGAGACGCGGGTCAGGGTGCTTTATCAATGGCTCAATTCCTCCGGGAAACACCTTCACGAGTCGACGAACTGTTGCTTCCTGGCCACGGGTCGTCGGGCGGCTCGAGCGGGCGGCAGTAACGATCTGCGGGTCATCTTCAAATCCGGGCGTGTTTTGGGGGATGGGAGGACGGCAAAGGAACGAAGGAGGCTGATCTGAGGTGGCGGAGTCGTGGCGTCGCTGTGCTAGCGCCTACGGGTGTATCGATTCTGCTCCCGGCCCGGGACATTGAATCCCGTATTGAAGGGATCGAACACGGAGATAAGCCGAGAGATATCATTGCACGCAAACGGTCCCAGACTCGGGTATAGTCGCTCGAGTTTTGCGGAAGGTGCTCATCGTCTGCACGCGTTAAGAAGGGTGTAGTGCGCTTGAGCGGGCTGGGCCTGAGGAGGTGAGGATTTCGTCGAGCAGTCCAGATGTGGGATCCCGTCGGAACCTCCCGATGGTCTCCTTTCAAAACGCGGCCACCTCCAAGTCCTGGCTTCCAGTTCACCCACACCCCACAAGTACGTACCAACCCTGGCGACGGTTTTCCCAAATCCCCGTACGACGCGTGTCGCTCATCACTCGCTCTCCAGATTGGCTTTTGACTCGATGCGCGTCAATAGACCCTTAAAAGTTCTCTGTGCTACGGCCGCGAGAGGCGAATTTGTACCTCGCCAACGCTGATGAATGTTCTACGGACAATTGTTCTCCCCTTGTGAGATTTGGCAAGGTATGTGGAGCAATGGGTGTGTACTGAGGGGTATTATTTGATTGCTTGCTTCCAATGACATGAGAACCCGACTGACCTCTGAAGCAGAACCGATAGCTGACTCAAAAACGCCGCACGACCTGCTGCTGCGCCTGCTGGTCTGTCCCCGCTGCCCACCTTCCCAATCCTGCAGCTCGTTGTTTCGCTCTCGAGGGTGGGTGGATTAGAGTTGGGCTTTGAACACACCATTCATCGCTGCTTGGTACCGTGATCACCGGCGTTGGGGTGTATTCCTGGAAGCTCAGGCTGTGTCCGTTTCAACTTCTCCGGGCGGTCCCGATTAACCTCTCGCAGAGAAAACCTGGCCGATCGTCATTCTACGGGGGAAGTTGAGTGTCCGCAGACGCCTGTTTATCGAGGAGGCGATCCTCGATTCAAGTCTTTTTCTCCGTCCCACGCCGGGGTTTGTCGTCCCAGCATCCACCCCAACCGCCTATTTCCGGCTGGAATGCGCCCAGACGTGCGAATATTTGTACCGGGGAGACGGCTTCTTGCAAGTTTCGGGACACGCATCACCAAACCTAGCAGGGACGATGAATAGACGGGCACGTTGACCGATCGCGGATTCCATCTAATGATCAATGCTCACCAAAAAAGATAATTGGGGTGCCGTTTTCTGTTATCTCTCCCCGCCTCCAGTCACAAACGTAGATCACCCCTCCCCCACCAGCGGAATCCTCCCGGGGGTCTGCCCTCACCTAGCAGAATGGATGTCCCGCGGCACGGCCCCATCCCTCTTATCCTCGAGTCGGCCGGAAAGGTCTGTTCAACGAGCGCCACGGGATCAAGATGGAATACTGAATCTACGTGCAGTACCTGGTGGTCAGCCCAATCGCTTTGACCCTTTACGATTACACGCTCCTGTTTGATGACGAGGTATGTCGCGAGTCTTGAACGCCCGCCACCGTTTTCTAACGCGTGGCCTCCCAAGATTCGTTACGTTTGGAAGGGTCGGAAGACTTGGAGTTCGTTCTTTTGTTTGTGCCAGGCGTACGCGAAGCTGACAAACGGACAGTTTTTTATTTATATATTCTGGTCCATCCTCTGCCACGTTGCTTTCAGTTGATCCCTGAGACGATCAGGTGTGGTCGATAGAACTGCATGCTTCTCGTGTGGTACCAGGTTTGGCAGATTTATTATATCGGCCTCCCAGACAACCCCGATGTCAGTTCAAATATCGAGTGTCTTTCTCCAACGCTAACACTCTTCGTAGATTTTGTGAGAGATCCAGATGGCGTTCGCCTGCACACAAGATTGGCGGTTTGCGCTGATATCATATTCTTCAGACATACCATTGGATCAACCATGCAATTTTTCGTCATCTTGTTCTTCCTATTCTCTTCGGACATCTTCGTTACGCTCAGGTGGATCGCGCTTCTCCACGGTTGCCTAAAATCACCCAGCTGACCATGACTAATCTCAGGGTATATGCCGTCAGCCTAGGAAACAAGTTCCTTGTGGTCTACTTCGCTACGCTTGCAGTTTCAAGATTGGTAATGGGGATCCTGACGGCTTACATCACCTCCCCGATGGTCGCGACGAACATACAGTTCAAGTTGACCCCAAACGACATAGGCACCGCGTTTGGTATGTGACTGGCTCGCACTCTCGTCTGCGCAAAACTCCAAAACATCCCACTCACAAAATCCACGTGTAGAATTATCGGCGTTCCTCGTCATCGTTTGGTACTCATACCGTAACGTCCGTCGAAATGGCACTCCCAAGTTGACAGGAATGCTTCGTGAGGTGGCCGCATCTGTCACGATGTATTTCTTGGTTATGGTCGCTGCCCAGGTGTTTATCCAGCTGTCTTTCAATCTTATAAAGGTGTCTTCTTCTTCTCTTCCCTCCCTGTCTCGTGGCGCTCACGCGTGACCATTATAGGGTCCACAACTTGCAGTTCTGTGAGTACGCGATCGATTTCACGGGCGACATCAGTCCTGAGATACCGAACTCTTTCCTTCACGAAGCGCATACGGACTGTACGTTAACCTCCGCACCGATCCCTTTTCACCGGAAGCTGAATCATCCCCGCCCCCGCCCTCTCAGTTTCAACCCCATCCTGACCCTACGGTTCGCACTCTCACTGAGAAAGTGCGCGGATCCAGAGGGCGGGAAAAGGTGGGAACTAGCGCATTTCAACAGGCCCCGCTCTGCCACCCGGTGTGCGGGCGTCGGTGGCCATTCGCGAGGCAGTTGAGATGGGTCCTGTTGGTCCCCCGCATGCGCGACTGCAAATATGGTAGCCATGACGTCCGGTATCCGGCGGATGTTCGGTTGAGGGCATGCGAGGGACATTTGTGGTTATTTAACGCTCGGCGTTTGGGGGCACCCAGAGGTCACAGCGCTCGTTGAAGGTTCTTTGTAAATTATAAGTTATATGTACAATAGATGTTAGCGGACTTGGGGCTAATCCTCTGGTCCCGATGGATGACCGGGTCCGACCGACTCTGTACGTCCAGGGGCGTGAACGTTGCCGAATGATTCACCGCACGTGTGGACACAGCTCACTCTGCTATTGTGTTCGCCCCGCGCTACTTTGTGCTGCACACAACGTAACATTGTTACAGACCTTCTAATTTCTTATAGAAGGTTTGCTCCTCTCATTCGTGGGGGACTGTATGCCATGTTCTTCATCGGCACCTTACAGAGCAAAGTGCTGGTCGTTTCGTTGCGTGAACGCTAATAAATGTTAAACGTTAGCGGATCAGTGGGCCCGCGATTCACGTTGTCGAGGATGCTCTGAGCTCAGAGTGCTACTTGGTGACAAAATCGACTTCGGAGGGGGTCAAAATAGAGTCTGTACCAAGGAGGTAAGAACCACAACCGGTGACGGAGGCCGCGGTCATGTTCCAGAAACCAGATTTCATCCGCCGTTGCTCCAGGTAGAGACAATATTGGATCTTAATGGGATGGACCAGATGGTCTCGGGGATCTCAATATGAATCCTTCGCGTGCCAGGAGCCCAAATATCGACAACACCGCCGTGGTTAAATCAAAAGGCCTCGCGACCGTCGATAGCGGAGGCACCGACAGTGGTTGCGAAGGCGGCACTGGCGGGGGAGGTGCTGGAAGCACTGTCATTGGTGTTAACAGTAGCAGTGACGGTCACAACTGAACTCACCGGAGGAGACGAGGTGAGTGGTGGCGGTGTTGATGGAATCGAGATAATCACCGACTCGATTCAAGGGAGTGATGGCAGGAGCACGACCACCACTGTCAGCAACATCGGCGACCCGGTCACTTGAAGTCCAGAAATGCTGTCGGGAACGCAGCTATCGATCCAGACGTAGCCCACATATCAGGCCCGGGTACCAGTTCGATCTTAAAATGGTGGATAAGATGCGCGTCCGTCGTCATTCAAGACCTTGGCGGCACCACTCCGGGTCGTGTTTCGCACACGACCGCCACGACACTCACAACGGGTCTGAAGCAGCAGTGATGCCATTACAGTGGGTGCTGTGCCATGCGGACAAATTTGATCGACAATATTCCTGGAACCCACTTTCGACGATGGTGAAACGGGATTCACCCCCTGATCACCGCCATCGGGTTCACTCCCCCTCCCAGAGGGCCACCCTCCAAAAGTGGTGACCAGAGGTGGAATTCACCCCCACGAGTTCTCACAGTGGCCATTTGCATTTTCGGGTGACCTCACACCTGAGCTACGGTAAAATCTCAATAATCACTGGTATACCATTACATGAGAAATCAAAACAAACATCACACAGGAGGCAGAACAGAAAAAACAAGATATTGGCAGAAGCAAGGGAACAATGAGAAAGAGAAGGGTGCATAGGATACAGTGGTTTAGCCAGTATGGGAGATAATGACCTCAAGATGTAAGGCTCAGAACAACAAGGCATATAGCAATCAAGAAAGGAGTGTTCATCCAGATCAGGGCTAGGTTAGTGAAGGATATAGCTGACTACTTTGAGAAAGTATCTACTGCCGTTAACTCAAGCTGAAAGAATAGTGAGCAGAGATACAAAATGGGACATTTTTGGAGACTTACCCTTGTTCATTGCCTTTTCAATTTGTTGGAGAAGCTTTCCACAGATCTCTATGTGCCTGGTTGTCCCAGTCTTCTCATATAGGCTGGCAGCCTGTAGAGCCTCAGACCTTGCCTCTTCAAGCCTCTTTTGTTTATATAAAAACTGAGCCTGTAGTTGTGTTGCACGACCCAGATTGTATGTGTTATTGGCCATATGTGACTTTGCATGTTTGATGTGGGCATATGCATCATCAAATCTCCTGAGAATAAAAAGCAGCTCTGCCATGCTGTAATGGGTCCAAAAAAGTTGCTCTTGCCAGTTGAAAGAGGATGCAATCCCTATGGCTGTCTCTAAATGGCTAATGGCCTTCTCATCCTCCCCCTTGGAGTGATATATATTTCCAAGGACCCGGTGACATCCACAGACTGAAAACTGATCACCTTGGTCCTGAGAGAGACTAATAGCACGATATGCAGCATCTTCTGCAGCATCAGTCTGCCCATCTTCCAATAACAGCCAAGCAAGGCTACTCAAAACAAGTCCCTGCCCTTTGGTATCATTGAGTTGTTCATAAATTTTCAGAGCTTCTCTTGCTTGTTGTATCCCTTCCGCAGGGTGGCCCAGTAGACGATTTGCTGTGGATAGGAGCCTCAACACCTGAGCAACTTGAAACATCTCCCCACGCTTTCTCCAGATCTCTAAGGCATGATTGAGGAGGCGCCTGAGTTCCACAGGGTTTCCAACTGAGTAAAACAACCGCCCAAGTTGGTACAAACATCCTGGCTTAGAAGGATGGTCATCTGGGAGCCCTTCAATCTTTGGTCCCAGTGAGACAAGCCTCCTTTTATACTGATAGAGGTGCTTTATAAAATGTTCACAAGTGTCCCAGATATTGCTTGAATTTGTGTCAATTGATGTAAAGACATCAAGCAGGTGCTCAGCATTTACATCCTCTGATTTGATCCAGTATGCTTCTTTAAACCCAGGCTTGCCAGGGTCAACCTCAACTGACAACCGACTAAAGTAGTACTCTTTAGTTGCATTGAGGAGTGGAGCCAGCAGTGGATTTTTGGGACAAAGATAGTCCTTGAGTGGTGCCAACATTGTCACAAATCCACCACTCTGATAGGTGAGGGAGAGAATGCAGAATTTGTCAAGGATGTCTCTTCTGTTGGGGATAGTGGGAAATAACCAGTCAAGGTTGTTCTCATCAACCCCTTGAGGGAAGAAGGCAACTACCTCAAGGAGTGGTTGGGCATTGGGACCAAGGTCCTGGAACATGGGGGAGGCAAGTGAAAGTTCTATGGTAGTAGCAAGGCTCTTGTTGTGCTGTAGATGGAGCATGCCTGTTCTCTGCTTCTCCCATTCTTTGGTCAACCGACTGGTGTTCCACCTGTTGTTCTGGGCAACAGTAGCAAGTAGGGTGATTGACAGTGGATGGAAGTCAAGTTGTTCCAGAATGCTGTGGGCCAGATTGGATGGGTCACCATGCTTGTAGATGTGATAGAAGGTGTTGTGTGCTGCCTCCACTGACAGTGTTGGGATATCAAGTAGCTCACAGCCAGGAGGGAGGACAGAGATGCGAGAGGTAATGCAAAGGCAAATGTTGTTGTATTGACTCAACTCCTCTACCACAGCATTGATCTCCTCTGCAGTTGTTCCCTGCAGACCAAGAATGGATTCTGCATTGTCAAGGACTATGAACATCTTCTTTGAGGAGAGGAATGGTCGCAGAGGGGTAAGGTCCTCGGGGTTTTCAATGCCCGCACCAATGACTTTGGAGAGTTGGCGGAGGAAATGAGTGCACGACGCGGGGAACTTGTCACAACGGATGAACCGACGATGGCCGCCAAACTGCTGCTCGACGCGACTGTCGTGGAGGACGGTGAGAGCGATGGACGTTTTGCCAATCCCGCCTGGGCCGATCAGAGCGATGGGCCTCAGGTCTTGTGCGAGACTGACAATCTTCTCGATCAGCTCGTCGCGTCCGAAGAAGTCCCTCGGGGGCGGCGGCGGTAATTCCCCGGGTATGCTAAACAAAAATGTAAGGTGCTGGATCCATCAGCAATGGAGATAGCTGACCTGGCTTGAGTCTAGGCAAGACGGCCGGTTATTCATTTGGTTGGTAGTACGGGGTACGAATATGACTCACCGACTGATGTGGATTGTCAGCTTTGCTTTGAACTATGGTACGATGCATTTCGGAAACCATGGTGTTGGTGTTTATCCCGAGTTCGGTCTACAAGCGAACGATTGGCAATAGCCACATAAAAATAATATGGAACACACATTGAGGGCGTGATCCCGATGCATTTCAGAAACCGCCGTGTGGGTGTTTATCGCGAGTTCGGTCTACAAGCGAACGATTAGCGATAACCACACGGAAACAACATGGAACGCACGTTGAAGACATGGAGGATCCTGTTGAGGTCTAACTTCCATGCCACAATTTTCTCCTTGTTGTACTTCGCATGGAAAAGTCGAGAAACCGCGTTCCGCTCGCTCTGTTTCATGGCCTTCCTTTGTATTTCTGCAACTGTCCTGCCATCGAGAGAGTCCTGAGCGGGTGAATCCCAAGCGGGGATCACTTGTTTAACTCACGTCGTCAATCGATTTATCGCATCGCACACAGACTGGCTGAGCTCGTCCAGCTTCTTATCCTTCATCCCCCGGTCAAGCGCTTCGCAGATACCAGCGCAGTGCAATCCGATCTCGACGAACTCCAGTTCGTTAGCAATTGAGTCCTGGATACTTGTGAGTTTGAAGCTCGCCACCATAGAATAGGACGAAAGATACCCTGATCATCGCGAGAAGCACACTGACGGAACCAAAGGCGGCCTTGGCAGGTGTAACGCTTGCGATCTCCTTCATGAGATTCAAGGCTTCGACAGCGGCGTTCAGCGCCGAGATGGCGCCTTCTCGGTCTTTCGGTTGTTGGGTCTTCGCATCCATGGTCGAAACTCGAGGTAGCTGCGAGACGGCTGTGCGGTGTGAAGGCTGTACGGAAGAACCCGAACCGTGACAGAGATTAGCGGCCATCTCCTCGTGGATTGGCGCTTGAGCCATCCAATCGCCTTATAACATTCAGCGTGCTCATCTATGCGTGCGTAGGTTATGCCGACAACTGAATTCCTCCGCATCGACCGACAAGATACCACGGTAGCGACGAGGTCTGAGTGTGTGCGCATTGGTGGTTATGAACTTTGAAGAATCCCACGTTTCTCATTTACACGCCTACATTTCCGCCTCAGCCTCCGAGTAGCCGACGCAACCCACTCGGTCTGAATCAGTCAGCGAAGAATCGTAGGGTGCGGCTAACTTAATACATTCTTCCGCCACAACGAAGAATGGTATCAAGAGCTCTTCGGTCTTTCCAGGAAGCTCGAAGCCAGGCCGCTCGGAGTCCCTTCCAATTACAAGCCAACCCCTCGCAGAACCCCAAAATCTCTCCACACCCGGGACAAACGTGGCGGAGGAGCTGATTGGGCGCAGGCTAGAACTGCAGCGAACTTCTAGAAATCGGTTGATATTGCGAATGAGGTGATTGGAGAGGAGGGAGCGGGAGATTCTGTGAATAGGCAAGTGAGGTGGAGAAGGAAGTCAAGAAAGTCCAGTGCCGTCGACGAGGGTAGACAAACGGCTCAACGGGGTTGCAAGGCATTGGGATGAACGTACGGGTGATGAATAATGATGCATAAACACCAAACGTTCAATGACTGGAAAGGGCGACACAAATGAACCCCAATGGGTGTTCTAGGGTCTGACATCCGAGGGCGGGTGCGGAAGCCGTGCCTACGCCAACGAGATCCGTGAATCGTGGTTCGTTTAAGCGCGACACAGGGAGGAATTGAGGGATAATTGACGTACCGTTTACATAGACCTACTGGCCAGGAACAAGGTAGTACTAGCAGCGTCTTCCGAGGCTCCGACCCTCGCAAGAGGTGCGCCTGCACGCGGATCCACCCATTCTCAAAGCCCCATACGGTCACCGGACGAAAAAAACGTCGGTACAAACGACCACAGCGGACCAATACGCCCCAATTTGTTGCCAACCTTCGCTCATGTGTGGACCGGGGAAGCCAAAAAATTCAATCACAATCGCTGAAGGAATCGAATCGAAGGAGACGGGGGAGGCTGAAGTACTGACCATATGCGATGTTGCAGCTGACGATACACCCCAACCCGAGTCTACCACCCATAATGCGAGGGAGGTGGCGGAGACCAGTATTTTTGGCACTGCTTCGTGATCTATGACCATAGTTCCTTCAACTTAACCAATAACTCCGAGAGGGAGAGAGAAACCACCCGCATCGACGATACGAGCTCCTAAGCAAGGCCGGGATGGATTCCACCCTCTTTTTCAACCCCGATGACGGTAGCCCTGGCATGCATCCCCGGGCGAGGGCGAACACCCGGTGAAGGCTCAACATCGAAACTTTGACCCTAGCGAGGTCCTAAGAATCCTATTACCGAGTATCAATAACCGGCACTAATGAAATTTAAATGCAGGACGTACGGGGCGGGACCTGTCTCTCAAGCAGCTCGACTAGGACGCGACGCGCGAAGAGCCGTCTTCTCCGACGAAAGGTCATATTCACGAGCCCGCCAACGTCGGAGAGTCCCCGCGCCCCTGCCACGGCCAGGATCCATTTCCGAGCTGAGGGCAGTCTTTGGCCGCTTGGGACGAGACGTAAACCTGTTGTATAGCATACAGCACATTTAGTCGCAAGGAGTAGGATTGAATGGTAGTACCACACCAGAGCACCAATGATTCTTCGCGGACCCAATGGTAAACTTTCGAATTCGGAGGGGGACGATCTTTCACACCGGCACACACCCACATTACATCCGTGAGCTCCGAAGAGCAAGCGAATGAATGAGGGCGAATTGAACACACAACCTCCGTCAGCGACTACCCTCGCGATGCTAACCGGAGATCCCAAACATCGACAGAGGACGTTGTCGTGCGTTCAAATAAAGATCTGCGGAACCCGAGCATCCGTCGTCCAGTACCAACCCCCTGCGGAACCGTGACGGTAGACGTGACAGGATCCCGATCTCCGCAACTCAAATCCCAGGTTCCACCCCCCCTTGCGCATAAGCCACTCCCAGAACGAAGGCCATAGCACTCCACTCCCGCCGCCCAAAAACGTGCTATCCATTCCGACATTCTGAAAATGAACATGGTGGACGAACGTTCACTCGGACTGAATTCCACTCACCCATCGCAGAGAATCGATTAATCCAGGGTCGATTCCACAAAGAAGAAAGAAACGGGAAAGAGTCACCGCGGATTGAATTCAACCACAAGAACTGAACACCCGGAGAGCCCGTGCGCCACCCCGTGCTCGCCGCAGGCCGACACATTCAAGCAGCCCAATCCTAGTACCGGCCCCCACCCCCAAGAGGCGTCAATCCAACCCACCATTTGAACAAACAGTACCGAGCCCACTTCACGCGCGTGCGTGTTTCCTCGATCTAAAGGTCCGACGTTCCGTGGACTGAACCACAACATCACAACCGGTCCTTACCAAATGCCCAAGAAGAACCCGGTAAAGACGAAAATAGACACGCCACCGTCGACAGGCAAGAGCGCGCCCTAACCAATCCCCAGCCAACGTGCATCTGTCCCACGTAACGAGGAGAGAACTGAAGCCACACAACTCAGTTGCTCCAATCCAGTGGACCCTAGACTCGCCCTGGTCCAGAATCTCGTCAGGACGTAACTTAACCAAGGTTAGCCCATACCGGGGGACACATGAATGATGATGGTAAGGGACGCACGTGTTTCCACCTCTCGCAGGGAAGCGTTCGATTGTATCGCTATACACTATGAATCACCGGAGGTCCAGCCGTTACTCCAGCCATTCATACGCTAGCCTGTACGTCGATTCGACCTGTTCAAGTTGACTCGGAGAAGGATTCCCACGTTTGCAACCCCCACCCAAGTTCACGATCAGCGACACAGAGTTGCGGGGTTTGCGGAAGAACCGACAACATGTGACTCAAGTCGAACCAAATGGTGGTCCCCTTGACGACGCCGACGACGACCAAACACGCCGGTCATATACACAAGATACATTATACAAACGTTCAATTGAAATCGTACTCTACCGTCCCCTATCGTACGGGGCGAAAGGGAGCGGGTGGAGGGGAGCTATATATGCACAAAATACAAGTTGAGAGGACGTTGCAACAGGGTATAACAAAAATCTGTATGCAGGAGAGGGGAGGGGGAGAGGGGGGGCATGTGACAGAGGTGCGTAATAATCTTCAGAAAGAGAGGAGAGCGAGAGGGCAGATGGATGTGGGGGGAATGTACAAATCAGGGAACGAGAAACCAGAATTCTCCACCCGATTGTGGTATCTCGAAAGGAAAATATACCCGAAATAAAGGGGCGAGCGTATATCGAAAGCATCAGGACGAGAGTTCAATGTGCAAACAGGGAGGGGGACGTGTAAATTGCGAGCGTGCGGAACGGAAAAATGAAGGAGCGAGGTTGGGCGAAGAGCCAAGACGGAGGGGGTGAGAGCATGGACCTTCAAAGCGGATATGTACGCGGTCCAGACGGTCTAAAATTACGCGAACTATAATGAAATAGACAGCTGTAAATTGATCTGTGCAGGGAGAGAAAAGGGGTGGGGGAGGAGTACGTCCGCATCCAAGGGAATGGAGAGCGGAGTCCTCAGTCATCTTGAGCGTTTTTCGTGTCGATCGTCGTGATATAACAGAATGATGGACAGAGGGATTAGGGGGTGGGACGTGGGCTCCGCATTCTAGGGAGACCCGATATTAAGGAGAGGAAGATAGAGAGGAACGACCGGCGGACCAAAGGGCGGGGAGCGAGTGTGATTTGAATAGAAGATAGAAGAATGAAGTCGATATGGTCCGGTCACGACGGTCATCCCAGATTACCGCGGTGATAGCGAGGACGGCGAAACCGAAAGAGATGCCGCCTATACAAAGTCTGTAGCAAAAAACCTCGATCAGCTCGCAGCCCAAGACGGAACGCGAAGATGATACATCTTTTCGTCGGGAAACAATCATACCTTCTTCCTGTACACGCGCACCGAGTGCACCCACGCATCTCTCGAAACCAAGGAGGGAGAGCAACACCCCAAAGAGTAGACGCAACCATCGTCAACGAGGGGGGGAGGGGGGAGGATCAGAGCGCCGAAGTTGTCAGAGTCGAATAATCTGAGAACCTCAGAGAATCCGAGAGCAGTTTCGTGTTCGCATTCCCGATATGAATGGTCCCACCGGCCCTATCGCTCTTTTCCAGCAGGTCCTCCCACCTCTCCGCCTTCTCCTCCTCCGTCCACGCTCCCCTATTCCTACTCCCCTCCCCCTCCCCCATCTCCCTAAATTTCAACGTTGACCTTGAATGGATCGACGACGACGAAGGCTTGAGG
>Ga0307517_10008433_pt1 | contig 14788 bp, 10 predicted proteins | sample 23_EM_MG_FD_194515 | JGI IMG/M metagenome (GOLD analysis project Ga0307517, IMG submission 194515) | Populus trichocarpa ectomycorrhiza microbial communities from riparian zone in the Pacific Northwest, United States - 23_EM | ecosystem: Host-associated > Plants > Roots > Unclassified | place... | reverse complement strand
TTCTTGGTGTGGTGGGACACACGTGATAGCGGTTGCTAAGGGGGACGCCAGGGGAGATGGAAGGACGGCCGGGGTTTTGCGGGGGACTATAGGGGGTATCAAAAGACGGTAGGGTGTAGGCAAGGACTGCGGGGGGGGATACAAACGGCAGGTATTAGGAATGACGGCCGGGCACATGAGGACAAATAATGTGGGGGGCCACAGATGACGGCCGGGGGTGCCTAAGGACGGCCGGGGGTGCCTGAGAACGGCGGGGGGTGCCTGAGGACGGCTGACAGGCAGCAGGCCAACTATGAGTGATATATGGTGATGCCTTGCAACCGACACAGTAAAAAATATTCCTACAAGAAAAAGATTAAATAGATTACCAAGTGCTGTGAGTGTTAAGATAAGACTGAACAAATCATTCTGCTACAAGTCTTATTTCTCTTTCACATACTTCTCCGGGCCTTTGCGTTAACTCTTCTCGTGATGTCGCAAAGCACAGATGCAACCGAGGTCGACTAATGCATCTGATTCCCCAGACGAGTTACCGGGAAACTCAATCGACTCTCTCGGATCCGGATATCTACATCCAATATCAGAACTTTCCGACTGCAATAGTACGAGTGCTCTTTCTGGTGCACTGTTGGAGGGGAAGGGACGGATATTCAAAAGGTTCAGGATATTATTGCCGCCTTGCAGATCCATGCCTGTGGTTTTTGAGTTCTATTGCGGCAAAGGCTTTTAGCTATTTTATTTCTTAACGATGTATTCTTCTTTAATTATTTGTTTACGCACATCACACGATTTGCGAAATCATAACGCATGGGGGAGATGATATCATGCCCCCAAGTTTGTGAGTATGCGAGCTGAAGAAATGTAACAGCAAAACTGCATAGGGCCCTACCGGGCCCGGTAGGGCGTCCGGTCCTACCCCCATCTGCTCTAGTCCGTCCATGGAGTTGAAAAAAGACGGACTACCGCCGGCGGTCCGTCCGGTCCTACCTCCAAGACGGACGGACTGGACGGTTCGGAACACTGCTTTCTCCCCACCTTGCTCCTTTATCCGTTTAATCATCGCGCCATAAACATCTTTCAAATCCAAACCCTCGGTGATTGCCCTCAATCTTTGTCGTCTGCTACCGGCCGTGGTTTCCCCAAGGATTGCATCCATAGTTATTGAAATCAGCAGAAATCTAGATGTATCTATTAGTGGTGAATGGGGTGTGCTTTTCCATCATGTTGCTCACTTACGTTTCGGGAATATTCTCGGTAACGCTTTTGATGATTTCGTCCTCTAGGCCACTATCGTTCGCCCTTAGAGAGGTGTCCTTACTCAATCTCATCCGGACGTATCCCACGATATCGTCGCCGTTGGGTTTTATGGACAAAACTGCCGCTCTCCCTCCAAGATGAGTCTCAATCTCGCCGCAGATGTGCTGCCTCCCGGTTAAGAATATTCGCGTTTTTGGGGACTTCTCGAGTATTTGTCTCAACGAATCTAGAACCTCCGGTCGGTGCCTTTCCACACATTCATCTAGGGCATCAACACATATAAATGTCGGGTTTAAAGATGTGACAGTCTGCAGCATCTTCACAATTTCGGCCACCCGTAGCCCCCTTCCGCCGATCATCTTTTTGTAATCTTGAAATGTCTGACTTATCTCATCCGGGACCTTCTCCAATCCACCGACAATCTGTTTCAGTAGTGAACCGAGTATGTTTGTTGGGGTCTGCTCTTCTCGCGCAGCAAAATCAACGTAGAAGCATGAAACAGCAACATTTCGTTCTCCAGCTGTATCGCACAACTTGTCTATCACCAGTGAGCTAGTATCTCTGCACGTCAGTACCACCATATTTTAGCCTTTTCCACTGTAGATCATCTCTCACCTCAAATATGTCTTGCCGACACCAGGACCACCGCAGCAAAGTAAAATCGCATCATCAGGTCCCTTCCTTTGAGCACCATCGCACCACCTTTTAAATTCGTCTGTTTCCAGCAGCCATTCCCCGACGTTATCCGCCCGGCGGGTTCGAAGGTCCTGGTGTCGGATGCGGGGCTCTAGTGGTGAAAGCCATGTTAAGATTTCGGACCGATCTTCGGCAAGGGTATAGTGATTAGACACATTCGATACATTCGATACATTCGACACATTGAAAGAGTTGATATTATCTGTGACTGACATAGACATTTTCGTTCTTTTCGTTGATTCTGGCGCTGGGGGCACAGATTCCTTCGTTGGGGGTGTTGGTGATATTCCTGCAAGTTGAAGAAAAGCGGGGGCTGCCTCCCAGCCTTGCGCACTTCCCAAGTATTATACTGGTGGGGAGGCTTTGTTGCGACGTTTGTGCGACACGGAGCCATCAACTGGCTGATGAAAACGAGCGGGTGACGAATAGGGGTTTGTAGTATATTTTGTTAACGAAAACATCTTGCTTGTTAAACACTCCTGTTTGCCACTGGTGGGCATCCGTTATGCCCCTGTTGGAGACCGTATCTCGAACGGTCCCCATGGCCTGTACTGGTACAATACTGTGCTATAGCATGATGTTTACTATTCCTATAGTATCTCCCTGAACCCATCAGGCCATATTTTCTCACCTTTTTCATGGTCCTGCTCTCCCGGCGCGATTGTTCCACCAACTCCTCAGCCGCCTGGGTCTATCTCCCTTATTCTATTCTCCTATCAGTCTGCGACAATATACAGAGGCTCAGGAGTAGAGCTACTCATATATGAGGAAGAAACTTAATAAGGGAACCCGCTAAGATAATTTGAAAGTCTGAAGGGTAGAATTCGTTGATCTGCTCTTTTGGCATAGCGTAGCGAGCGGCAAACTCCATCGCTTGGCTTGGACGATCAGTGTTACGCTTCAGGGTTTTTCCTTCCTTTCCCCCACGGTTTAATGGGTTGGTTGGAGTGATATCAAAATCTCATATTGTGTGCTAGGTGCATTATTTCTCAACGCGCCTCTCTCGAGTAATCACGAGTGTTGGAGGTGTCAAAGTTGACAGAAGCGGATAGCTTTAAGATATAAGGAAAGCGGATAGATGAGGGACAAGGAGGCATAATAGCATTAGCGGTTTCAATTGTTCTGGAGATGAAAGGTTTGGCGGAAAGGTTTATGTTTATGTTTTTCCTCTATTATCATCATGGAGGTATGCAGGTAAATGGGGTCATTCATGGAGAGAAATCGATAGGTGTGGGAAGCGATAGAATGACTGGTATGGTTTTATTATACCGATACAGGCTTGTGTTTGGTTAGTCAGTTTCACAATGATTATGAGCGAATGAGGTTTCCAATTATACCTACCCTATAGTTTAGCCCTAGTCTAGTTCGGCCGTTCGACCGTTACGCTATTTATCTCCCGCCACAGGGGGGCGTCTCTTGAGATACATTTGTTAGCAGATGTTATGCCCTAGGGAGCAACCTATTATCTTGCCAGAGTTGACGGAAGTGGATAGTTATTAGAGGTAAGGAATACGGATAGTTGACGAACAAGGATAGATATTTGCTTTACTGATTTCACCTGTTTGGAGTTGAAAGGATTGACGAAAGGGTTTATGGTTATGTCTTTCCTTTATTACCATTACGAAAGTAAGCAGTCGGATGGGGCCATGCATAGAGAAAAATCACCAGGTGTGGGAAGCGATGGAATGGTTGAGATGGCTTTATTATTTTATATATTACACGACAAGATCTACCCCACAGTAGCACACCACTTGGTCCATCGTCCGGAAATCAGATTCAGACTATAAACCCACCTAACTTAGCTAGGGTCGCCATATCATGCCTCTCACGGTGGGTGCTTCGCCATCCTGTAGGGTTAGGGATATGCTTGCTGGCAAACGTTCCCTTGGATTATGGAATGTGCCTGGACTTGCCACTACTTAAGGTGGCAGATTATTGGATTGTATCACGGGTGAGCGAGTGGTGAGCGGCGACCAAAGCGAGCCAGTAATTTGTATTGCATATAGAAAGATGAGAAAGAGTTTAAAGAGAGAATAGAAGGAAAAAAGAAGAGGAGGAGGAGGAAAAGAGGTGGAGGAATGCGAGGCCTAGAAATTGGTGTAGACATTTCGTAGGTGGGTGACGCATGCAGCCAAGAGCACAAGTATTATTTTCAACACAAATAAAACCACATTTTCAAACTCTGGGATCCCTATCCAGGCAATTCATGCCATTTTTATGACTAAATTTCGGAATGGATATAGGAAGAGAGGAAAATCACGAAACATCACTCATGATTCCCGGGCCATCTCTTTTACCCTTCATCTTTCCGGGCCGTCCCCTGAGGTCGCCCATAATCTGTAATCCTACTCCTACCGCCGAAAAGCACTGCCCACTCCACATGTCTCACCATCCTTGTCAAAGGTGGCCGTCCTAGGATTTAGCTGCTTTGGATAGACCACGAGAATTAGTCCCCTCCCGTCGTCCCCCGCGCGGCCCCCAGACCACTAGGGATAGTGCTCTACAGCGATTTCCTTGCCCAGCGGAATAGCCCGCCATGTTGGACTCCAACCTCAAACAACCTGTCAGTAGAGGAGGAATCCCACAACAGATACGAGAGTCTTTTCAAAATGCCGAAAAGAGGTTTGTCCCCCGAGGTCCCCGGTTTAATGATCTGATAGAAACTACAAAGGGGACTATTACGTCGCTAGCACAGGTATCCACATTCACCGATACTTTGGTAAAGTCCGTTCCGAACCACAGCTTGGAGGCCTTCAAGTCACTGCTAGAAATCGTTCTGGCTTCACCAAATGTCTGAGCACCCCTTACCGGAAGGCCAAACATAGAGGACGGAATTACGAAACGTTTGAGAAAGGCGTTTAAGCAAGAGAGGTGGGGCTGGGCAGTGGCACTAATCCCGGTGTAATGGACGACGAATTTCCAGCGGGTACCGTATCCGGAGAGTAATTATAGAAAAGAGCTCAGAACCGCAAGCAAGAATATCAAGCACATTCACAACACAAATGAGTTATTATTCACTAACAATGATGTCTAGCTTCCTCCTCGTTTCTCTGAACATTAATGCAACCCCGAGCGAGCTGGCTCTCGATCGAAGAAGAAAAGAGCTGGACGAGATAACCAAAGGGGGGGGTCTGAGCGATGACTATGCGGTAACTTTATGGCGAATGAAGGAGCAGCACGAGCAGGACAGTATTAGATCAAAGCCGGGCATGCAAGTTCCGTGTGGGTGCCGTATTCGGAGCGGCCATTTCCTACCGGGGCTATGTCCGTCCTGAGGATCGAAGGATCTACCGACCCGAATACTCAGAATATTCCTGCGATAGAAACACTGTTAGCATGTCCTCCGGGGATTATATATCACGATCGAGGAAGCCCTCGCCTATCGTCCGCCGAATCCTGCAAGAGTATCTTGCTTCTAACCAAAACCAGTTCTGCAAAACCCACTCCATGTTGCTAAGGTCTATTTGACCTACCTCAGCATTCGGCAGGTCAAGGGTATTTATGCTCTTTGCTCCGTCCCACCAACCGCACCTTCAATTACACATACCTCTCGTCACTCTAGCGCGCACTCTAAGAGTGAGGCAATAGAAAGTGTGGAATGAGCTAGCACTGAAACTACACAATAGATGGTAAATATATATTTCCAAAGGCACTGTTATTCCATAGGAAGGGCTTTTGGGGCGAACCTATTGATGGGAAGGTAGTCCTGACAGGGGATTTATAGGGCTTCATAGTGCCGCATGCCTTACGTGTAGGGTAGCGGTTGGTTTATTGGAGATGGATGAATAGGCCCTGAGGCGACCGAGTCTACCACTTAACTACCCGGATCCATTGTAACTGGGGTTAGCACAATATTATGATAATTTTATACCTGGGCGTAAAGTAAGCTATGGTGTTGATTAACAAAAATGAAAACACACCGAAATCTGACTCTGGTTGCATCAAGACTTAGTTTGTGTGCAAGTATAACATTGGTGGTATTATAGGACTCAAATTACTCTCCTCTCGTTATTTTCCTTGTGCGAGATGTAACTATTTCTCTTCATGCAGCATCTTCTCACCCCTTCCTCCTCCACTTGTCATATTATCCTCTCCTCTATACTAGGAATTTTTTTATTTTCCTCCACAGAATCCACTGAGACCCAATCCTCAAACCATTGCCATGGCTTTTTCCGCAACTACGCACCTTCCGTCTTTGAATGGAAATTTCTAACTATAGCAACAATGAAGAATTGACAAAATTCGGAGTCTATAAGCAGGAAGCAGAGACCAAACTAAACCTAAACTCAGTATTGTTATGCGGAAGGAAGGGAAAATAAAAACGCAGACTGAACAGTCCCGTTGGAACTGCAAGAATAGCACATCCACATCCGACGCCGGACTGTGCTAGGAGGGAACCGGGGTCCGGAGTGATGGGGATGGGCAGCGGTGCTACAAGCCGGTCGTGCACTCTAGGGAGGCAAGTGGAAGTGGGAGTGGTATTGAGGAGGGGGGACGGCAGGCGGAGTATATAAAAGTATCAGTAGGGTTTAGAGAAAGCAGCGACTAGTAGTTTTTGAGGGCGATAGGAAAGATTGTGTATTATTGAGGTTAAGTAGTGTTGGTGTTTGCGGATTTGCGGGCTTGCAGTAGCTTCACCACTCCCATATGGCTATTCTTGGCAGCCCGCGAGAGCGGTGTTCCACCGCCATTGTCTGGCAAATCGGGGTTAACATCTGCCCGCCCCAACAGTAGCTTCACCACTCCCTCATGGCCATATGTGGCAGCCCACGAGAGTGGTGTTCCGCCGCCATTGTCTGGCAAATCGGGGTTAACATCTTCCCGCCCCAACAGTAGCTTCACCACTCCCTCATGGCCATATCTGGCAGCCCACCAGAACGGTGTTCGGCCGTCATTGTCTGGCATATTAGGGTTAACGTCTTCCCGCCCCAACAGTAGCTTCACCACTCCCTCATGGCCATATCTGGCAGCCCACGAGAACGGTGTTCGGCCGTCATTGTCTGGCATATTAGGGTTAACGTCTTCCCGCCCCAACAGTAGCTTCACCACTCCCTCATGGCCATATACGGCAGCCCACGAGAACGGTGTTCGGCCATCATTGTCTGGCATATCGGGCTTAACACCTTCCCGCCCCAACAGTAGCTTCACCACTCCCTCATGGCCATATGTGGCAGCCCACGAGAGTGGTGTTCCGCCGCCATTGTCTGGCATATCGGAGTTAACATCTTCCCGCCCCAACAGTAGCTTCACCACTCCCTCATGGCCATATCTGGCAGCCCACCAGAACGGTGTTCGGCCGTCATTGTCTGGCATATTAGGGTTAACGTCTTCCCGCCCCAACAGTAGCTTCACCACTCCCTCATGGCCATATACGGCAGCCCACCAGAACGGTGTTCGGCCGTCATTGTCTGGCATATTAGGGTTAACATCTTCCCGCCTCAACAGTAGCTTCACCACTCCCTCATGGCCATATCTGGCAGCCCACCAGAACGGTGTTTGGCCGTCATTGTCTGGCATATCGGGGTTGACATCCTCCCGCCCTAACAGTAACTTCACTACCTCATCATGCCCCTTCCCGGAAGCCAACGAGAGCGGCGTGCGGCCGGCTTTATTGCGTGTGTTGGGGTTGATATCTTTCTGCCTCAATAGCAGCCTTACCACTGCCTCAGACCCATCTTCAGCAGCTGACAGGAGCAGCGTCTGACCATTTTGCCTATTGATGTTGACATTTTCCTGTTTAACCAGCAAATTCACTACTCCCTCGTGCCCCATACTGGAAGCGCACAAGAGAGGCGTCCGCCCGTACCCGTCCACCGTATCGTGTTTGACGTCCTTCCTTCCCAATAGTAGCCTCACCACCCCTTCGTGTCCCTCTTCAGCAGCGAGCAAGATTGCCGTTTGGCCGTATTTGTCTTGCCTGTTGGGGTTGACATATCGCCTTCTCCGGACAATATTTACCACTCGAGGCGTCCTTCCCCACCAACCATCTGTTCCATCAGGTTTCGCAGTTGCCCACCTAAGAAGTAGTCCCATAATTCCCTCATGCCCCTTCCCAGCAGCCCATGATAATGCTGCCCGACAAAAGTATCCATCTGGTTTGTCGGGGTTGACAGTCTGCTGCTCTAACAGCAGCCTTGCTACCCCCTCTTGTCCACATATGGTAGCCCATATGAGTGGTGTAATCCCAAGAAAATCCCTTCCATCGAGATCATAATTTGGCTGATCTATGAGAGCAGTTGCGATTTCAGAAATGCCGAAAACTGATGCACAATGCAGTCCGGTGAACCCAGCCAGGGGGCCGTTGGTCGGGATATCACGGCTATATCGGCCGGTCTTCGATATGAGATCCACTAGAAGTATCCTAGTTGATATATGACTTTCAATTTGACTGAAAAGCTGAAGCGCAAGTGATACCACATCCCTTGTGGCCTCTCTCTTGGCATGAACACCCCAAAATAATGAAGAATATTTGAGGAAGGGTGTTGACGGAGGTAGAGGAAAGAGTGTAGGCGGAATATCCTTAATGGTCTGAGAGTTGAGGTAAGTCAGGCAGGCTTTAGCCATTATTGCGTGAGTTGCGCCAAAGAGGCTGGGGCAAGTGTAAAGATAGTCCTGGAGGGTGAAGTGGATCAAGCGAATAGTTGAGGCCTCCCTATCGACGACGACGAGCCCCAGACAGCAGCTTAACAATGTCTCCACCGAAGGAATCATTTCGGCATCGAGATCCATAGATCCTATCTCGACCGCTAGAGCGTGGAGAAGCTCATCGAGTTGCAATAGCCGCTCCGAATGCGAGATCCACATTAGTGCTGACATCCCCAGCCTCGCTTTCTCCCCACCTTGCTCCTTTATCCGTTCAATCGTCGCACCATAAACACCTTTTAAATCCAAGCCCTCGGTCATTGCCCTCAGCCTCCGCCGCCTACTACCGGCCGTAGTTTCCCCAAGGATTGCATCCATAGTTATTGAAATCAGCAGAAATCTAGATGTATCTATTAGTGGTGAATGTGGGGTGTGTTTTTCCATCATGTTGCTCACTTACGTTTCGGGAATATTCTCGGTAACGCTTTTGATGATTTCGTCTTCTAAGCCACTATCGTTCGCCCGTAGAGAGGTGTCCTTACTCAATCTCATCCGGACGTATCCCACGATATCGTCGCCGTTGGGTTTTATGGACAAAACTGCCGCTCTCCCTCCAAGATGAGTCTCAATCTCGCCGCAGATGTGCTGCCTCCCGGTTAAGAATATTCGCGTTTTTGGGGACTTCTCGAGTATTTGTCTCAACGAATCTAGAACCTCCGGTCGGTGCCTTTCCACGCATTCATCTAGGGCATCAACACATATAAATGTCGGCTTTAAAGATGTGACAGTCTGCAGCATCTTCACAATTTCGGCCACTCGTAGCCCCCTTCCATCAATCACCTTTTTGTAGTCTTGATATATCCGACTTATCTCATCCGGGACCTTCTCCAATCCGCCGACAATCTGTTTCAGTAGTGAGCCAAGTATGTTTGTCGGAGTCTGCTCTTCCCGCGCAGCAAAATCAACATAGAAACATGAGACAGCAATATTTCGCTCCCCAGCCATATCGCACAACTTGTCCACCACCAGCGAGCTAGTGTCGCTTCATGTTAGTACTACTATCTTTTGGTTTTTCACTGTTCTCGAGTAGATTATCTCTCACCTCAAATAGGTCTTGCCGACACCTGGACCACCGCAGCAAATTAAAATCGCGTGATCTGGCCCTTCTCGTTGAGTATCATCGCACCACCTTTTAAATTCGTTAGTTTGTAGCAGCCATTGCCCGACGTTATCTGCCCGGCGGGTCCGAAGGTCCTGGTGTCGGATGCGGGGCTTTAATGGTGAAAGCCATGTTAAGATTTCGGACCGATCTTCGGCAAGGGTATAGTGAACAGACACATTGGATACATTCGACACATTCGATACATTCGACACATTGAAAGAGTTGGTATTATCTGTGAATAGCATAGACATTTTCGTTCTTTTCGTTGATTCTAATGTTGGGGGCACAGATTCCTTAGTTGGAGGTGTTGGTGATACTCCTGAAGGCAGAAGGGAAGCGGGGCTAAAGTTACTGCTCAGCCTTGCGCACTGCCCAACTGCTGGTAGAAAGGCTTTGTTGCGGAGTTTGTGCGACACTGAAATCTTCAACTGACTGATGAAAACTAGTGGGTGACGAATAAGGATTTGTACTAGCTATTTTGTTAACGAAAACTCTGCTTGCCAAACACCTTTTTTTGTCACTGGTGGGTACTCGTCATGCCCCTGTTGGACAGCATAGCTCGAGCAGTCCTCATGGCCTGTCCTGTACTACAGTGCGATGCCTACTATTCCTATAATATCTCCCCGATCTCATTTGGCCATCTTTTCTCACCTTTTTTATGGTGCTCTCCCGGCGCTATTATTACACCAGCTCCTCCGCCTAGGCCTATCTCCCTTCTATTTCTTCTATCAGTCTACGACAGCATACATAGGCACAACAGTAGACCTACTGCAATGCGAGGAAGAAACTTAATAAGGGAGCCCGCTGAAATAATTTTGAAATAATTTCAAAGCCTGAGGGGTAGAATTCGTTGTTCTGCTCTGTTGACATAGAATAACGAGTGGAAAACCCCTTGGCTTGGCTTATATGCTCAGTCTTACGCTTTAGAGAGGTTCCTCCTTCTTTCCCACAGTTTAATAGGTTGGTCGGTGTGCCATCATATTGTGTACCAGGTGCAATATTTCTTGACCCACCCCCCTCGGGCAATTACGAGTGTCGGGGTATCCGTTGTCATATCGAAAAATATTATATATACACAGCGAGTAATTTTTTGGCATCGACAGCCACCCCTAGCCTAACTTATCGGGTGGATCGATCTTACTGTAATGAGAAGACCCAGCACCGCGTCAAGGTGCCAACCTAAGCCGGGGTATGATACCTAAAGAAGCCACACGTCGCCATCGCATCACAAAATAAAGAAGGGACAAAATGTTGCCAATTTCCACAAATTTTCACCAAACCCTAGAATGAAATGTTGAATGTTAGTCGCTCACCTCAAGCCTAGATACCGGTACTGGAATTCTTCAAGATTAAAGGCCGAATCACTTCTGAGCCACTAGGTCACATTTAGTACGTTGGTTAGCGGGTGATATACTTTGGGGTTGGGCAACCCATTATCTTACTTTAATTAACCTCTTCCTCCCCGCCACCGTGCTGTATATAGGTTGTTGGGTGTAGAATGAAGATTTTCCGGAGTTTGCATTGGTAAGGGAGACATCCGACCCCGAGTATCCAGATCAGAGCTGCAGAACACCACACTCATCGTCTTCTGGCAATGAAGGAGTTGTGAAGCTACTCCAGGCCCGAGCGGTCCAACCAGATCCGGGCTTCCGGCTAGAATGGGACAAGTTTTCTTGACATCTATGAACACGATTATGTCCTGTTTTTACGACACCGCCAATACAGACTCTTTTACTCTTAGAATCATCTGATGGTATAATAATCCCAGCAGTAGAAGTGCTGGATTGGGAGTAGAGAGGAGCGTAGGCAATAGGAAACACATATAGGATGGAATAACACTATAGTGTGGACGAGTGAACATTCTAGGGCATAAACGGACGTATGGGGTTATACATGTAGAGTTTTCACTGCTTAAGGTGACCTTCAGCCAGCAACCTCCATGGCGAATAGACACCGCGACATTCTCCTATCGTCACGCATACACGATCGTGGCACCACCTCCACCACCACCCCTCACTTCTCCTCTCGCCCTTCCACCATCTCGTGGTGGATCTCATGTTCTGCTCTAGGCATTAGGTTGAACCATATCCTTCTAGGTTATCACTATAGTGTGGGTATCCTTGCATGTGGGACATCCGCTCGGACAAGAGCTCTTTAGTGCTCCATCGCCCCGAATGATATTTGAGGATGAATGACGGACTCCCGGTAACAAATAGTGTGCAGGGATTAAAGAGTGAGCGAACCTCATGGTCGGGGTAGGTTGCAAGATGGATAGCCAGTGCATGGTACAATTTATGAGGACTTGACTCAAAATTCGAGAAGTTGTTCTTGATTCAACTTGATTTAAGGTTTCTTTAATTAGACTGGTTTGGTTGAGCCCCTTAAGTCGAGTTGATTAATCTATAATTTGGTGTCCTAACTACTCAACAACTATATTAACCGCCCATTCGCTACCGGAACCCAGCCCTTTCCCACCAATTCAGTTTATTGTACCCTCTGGCCCTCGGATTTCTTAATGTTGTACAAGTTGTCCAGAGTATTAAATACCATTCCCGATTAGACTGCTCCAATATACACTTGCACAGGCTTTTTTATCGTAGGTATGCCATCACAACTAGTCACTCGATGAACCGAGGACCAGCAAAGCCCGCAGAAATGCACCTTTGTTCTATGCTTCTATATTGCACTTAAGTGGATTTTCCGATTAGAAATTACCCCAATCGCTGGGCTGGGATATCCCTAAAGAACCTGATTTTATTTGACAAGCGACTCCAGATCTATTCGATTTCCACTTGTGCTGCACGCCACATGAAGTCTTTGGTTGCATAGGCAGTTTTTTCGAGTTGCTACGGTGGAACGGGAATGGGACCAAATTCCATAGTTAAGGGGCTCCTTATTGTAGTCATTTTCTTTAGTGAACAAGACGAAAAGTGCGGACAGCCTTCCAGCCTCACCGTTAAGCTTCCTCCTGGAGGACATTACAGATAAGCATGATCTTCACTAGACCGTGCCCGTAGTTGAACGGATCGCCATTATACCTGACTTAGCTAATAGCTAGATGTTATGTACTCTTTCACGAAAGTCGTTAATACTTGGAGTATATTTTATCCTCTTTATCTAAGCCCTGCACTCTAGTACTGAGAGGGGAGGGGGGAGGGGGGAGGGGGGAATTGTAGAGAGGATAAATGAACAGAAAGTGTGCCAAGAGGGTTCATGCTCGGAAAATAACAACAAAAGTGAATAATATAATAAAAATTTCAGTCTGCACCGGGTGATATCAATACAATAAGAATAGCCCTCAATCAACGCCTAACAGTAGATCATAAACAGAAGCTGGCAAGTCCTGGGTCAACTACCTAAAACGTGTTCCGCACTGAGGTTTGGGCGGGTGTGTGTAGACATGCGCGTGGAGGTAGGGTAGCAATTCCTTCCCCGAGGAGAAGGGCGTGGGTGCTGAGTCTCTGTTGGAGGCTCACCCGGGAAGGAAAGAGGAGACTGTAATTCCCACAAAGTGGCTTTTAAACTGTGGTGGAAGTTGCAACGGGGATGGGGGGGAGGAGGAAATGGCGGCGATAGGCATGTTTAAGGAACTGTTGCGGTCCTTGCGGAGGTGGCGCATAGGATATATCAGTATTCGGAGTCTGGGGAAGGGTATGCTTCACTAGGCTTAGGCTATGCTAGAGGTGGGAGGTGGTGGGAGCTATAGTAGAGGTTACTCCTGCATGTGGTTCTCCGCAGACTACTGGAGTAGTGTTCAACCCAATTGGCGTCGCTTGAGGGAGTTGACGCCGTCCCGTTTGGGTAGTATGCTCACCATTCTCTCGTGCTTATTCAGAGCAGCACACTAGAGTAGTGTTTGACCGTTCTTATCTAGTTCATCAAGGCTGACGTGGCCTCGTTCGAGTAGTATTTTCGCTACTCCCTCGTGCCCATTCAAAGCAGTGCAACAGAGTGGCGTTAAGTCGTCCATATTAGGCTTGTCGGGGTTAACGTCGCGCCGTCCGAGCAGCATTTTCACTACTTCCTCGTGCCCGTTACGAGCAGCATAAGAGAGTGGTGTGAAACCGTTCACATCGGGCTTGTCGGGGTTGACACCGTCCCGACCAAGCAGTATTTTCACTACGCCCTCGTGCCCATTCTCAGCAGCATAACAGAGTGGCGTTAAGCCGTCCATATCGAGATTGTCGGGGTTGACGTCGTCCCGTCCAAGCAGTATTTTCACCACTCCCTCACGCCCATTCCAAGCAGCACGACAGAGTGGCGTTAAACCGTCCATACCGGGCTTGTTGGGGTTGACGTCGTCCCGTGCGAGAAGTATTTTCACCACTTCCTCGTGCCCATTCAAAGCAGCACAACAGAGTGGCGTTAAGTCGTCCGTACCGGGCTTGTTGGGGTTGACGTCATCCCGTCCAACCAGTATTTTCACTACTCCCTCATGCCCATCCCGAGCAGCAAGCCAGAGTGGCGTTCGGCCGCCTTTATCTGGTTTGTCGGGGTCGACGCCGTCCCGTCCGAGTAGTATCTTCACTATTTCCTGGTGCCCCTTTTTGGCAGCCCACCAGAGTGGTGTTTGGTCGAACCCATTAGGTTTGTTGGGGTCGACGTCCCGTTCGAGTAGTATTTTCACCACTCCCTAGAGGCCGTTCTCAGAAGCCCAACAGAGTGGTGTTTGGCCGTCCACATCTTGTTGGTTAGGGTCGACGCCGCTCCGTCCGAGTAGTATATCCACCACCCCTTCGCGCCCATCCCGAGCAGCAAGCCAGAGTGGCGTTCGGCCGCCTTTATCTGGTTTGTCGGGGTCGACGCCGTCCCGTCCGAGCAGTATCTTCACTATTTCCTGGTGCCCCCTTTGTTGAAATTCCGTTATATTTCCTATGTGCCTTTCATAACACTACCGTGTATTCTTTTACTTAGTTTGTGTTTCGGCTCCACCTGTACACCGCTTACATTACTACAGCTAAGACATATATTATGGTGTTTTATTGATTGTTTTAGGATAATATTTGGGGATTTAACATGTGCTTTTCTATCCGGTGTTAAGGATTTTATGCATCTCTTATGCACTATTATTGGTCATGATATTTCTAATAT
>Ga0307517_10008432_pt1 | contig 14789 bp, 9 predicted proteins | sample 23_EM_MG_FD_194515 | JGI IMG/M metagenome (GOLD analysis project Ga0307517, IMG submission 194515) | Populus trichocarpa ectomycorrhiza microbial communities from riparian zone in the Pacific Northwest, United States - 23_EM | ecosystem: Host-associated > Plants > Roots > Unclassified | place... | reverse complement strand
ATACAGACCCCCTATGTGTAGAGCCGTTTTCCGTTAAACATTGAAGAGGATACAGAGCGTGGAATTTCATGGCCGTTATTTTTTTGTCCATGTTTCTGTTTAGCTGTGTGCTCGTTTTGTGACGCAGCTGTACACAGCTACTAATTTGTTTCTCGTCCATATCTCACAATTACTTGTTTCTTTATTCCCTTCAAGAATAATTTAACGCGAGACATCGAGGGGTCGCTCCGAGGATCAATATACAATCAGCATTTGAGCATCGATGGCCAATTAAATAAGGAATTCACTTGGTAGGTGGTTTCCCAAGTAGCTCAATGAGTACAAATCACTGTCATATTACTAATTTCCTATTAGTGGCGCCCAAATTATTTCCACGTCTTATCATGGCCTCCATTTTGGTCAGACCATACATTATTTTAATTATATGGTAGCATTAGCAGCCGATCGTCTTCTCGACGAGGTATATCCCTCTCGCATAAAACACCGTCTTCTTACAGGCAGTACTCCAGCCACGCAACAAAACCATGTTGAAGAAGGGAGTTCCTACAACTGCAATTGTGTCCTTCGTGTTCGTGTTTATGGTGTTCTTCTTCACTTCCCAAATAAACCTCTCGTTGCTTTCTGGATCAAATGTGGCTTCTTCGATAGCCAGGAGTAAACCAGGTATGGGTTACGTAATCCTTCCATCGATAATCAGGATTAACTAAGTTGTGATTGCCATGATATTCTTCTCAATTACAAACTCAAATATCAAAATACCACGTTTCATTGCTTGTCTGATAGAGTTGACCTTCTGCAATTCCTTATCACCTAGCTAGTCTGGAACCATTTTCTTGTTTTTCGTTAATTCTTGTCTAGTTTTCATATAAGAACATGGATCATGTGTGTTGGTGCAGCTATTTCTTGTTTTGATCTTGTATAGCTTTGTATTACTTGTGAGGACTTCACATAGTTGTTCGCTAGCATTCAAGTCCCGTGTACGATCGTGAAAATAGACAAAATAAAACTGCAACAATTTTTGTAAGGGGATTAATTATCAGATGGACTTGTTCTGTGAAATTAATTATTATTAACAAATCACATATAAATATAAATATAATAAATCATTGATTCATAAAAAAGCTAAAAAACACAGATCCACTCTAAGAAAATATTAAATCAAGTATCCAACAATGATGTTCCACTGGACTTCGATCCAGGATTAATTCATGGACTGGACTTATTTGATTAGGTGTGTTTGATTGGATTTTTTTGAAAAGAAAAAAAAGCTTTAGTTTCACATTTCATTTTCATTGAATCTTGGAGAAATTAAACCAACGTGATTCAACAAATTGAGTTCTTAATTTCTGTGTTGTTTTTCAATCAACTCACTTAATATGCTTTCGTAAAATAAACATTGGGCTGAACAAATAAGGTTAAATTGAAGAACTCCATCCATTCAGAGTATATGGTATACAGGTTTTGTAGGAAAGAAACGGGAAGAAAAGCCAGCACTCTCACACACCCTTTCAGGCATGCTGTTAGGATGAGCAGATTTCAGCCTAAATTGAATTTCTAAGCAAAATCGAGTTTATTAATTGGCGCATTCAATTCTATTAATCTGATTTTAGTTCGTTTTAAAATGGAAAGTAAATGATTCTTTTTAAATATCAATTTGCTATTCCTTTGCAACACAAATGGGCTGAAGGAAGTTCTTAAAGCGATCCACTTCCTCTCTCATGATCCATCTCTCAAAAATTAATGAACTCAAACAGCACAATTTGTAATTCGATCGATACATTCTGTTCAATCTGATCTGTTTTTTTAGTTAATTCAATTCGACCTTTCTTCTGAAAGCTAAATGACTGTTTAGGAACGTAATTGAAAGCATGTTTTTTGAAATTTAAATTTATTCTTGTTTGAAGTTATTTTTTTATGTTTTTTAATTTTTTTATTGCGTTGATGTAAATTATAATTTAAAAAAATAAAAAAAATTATTTAGATATATTTTTCATTAAAAATTACATTGAAAAACAGCTACCGGTACACTCTAAACATCTCCTAAATCAAAATAGTCATCCTTGAACCAAAGCCATTACTTATTTACTTGTTTTTTCAATCACTGTGTCATATTACAAAGAGAAATTGGATCAATACAAAGTATTGGACAAAAGTAATGCTCTGCTTATAATTATAATTACAAATAGGTTTGTAATAAATAGCATAGTATAAGAAAAAGAAAATGCCGAGGAAAGAATAGAAAAGTGATTTGCACAAATGATTGCCTGCATTCAAAATAGACATGCCTTGTGTTTTACAGTTACTGTGAACACGGCGCGGGGAGACAAGCGAGCTCCTTCAACTTCCCGTTCAGGGGTCAAGAACGTAATCACATGCGACTGCTCTCACGGATACTATGATGTGTGGTCTATCAACGGTCCAACGCTCTTGGATCCAATCACTTCAACATTCTTCGCAATCGGCGCCACTAACTCGACCCCACTAGACTCCACAGTGAAATTTCATCCTTACCCTCGGAAGACGGATAAAAATGCCAAGTCTAAAGTCAACGAACTAACACTCACCTCAGCTCCACCAAAATCCTCCTGCGGAATCAGGCATTCTAGTCCAGCCATAGTATTCAGCACGGGCGGGTACACAGGAAACTTCTACCATCAGTTCAATGATGGTCTGCTTCCTCTCTACATCACCATTAATTCTCTCACTCTAGATCAAGATGTCATCCTAGTGGTCACCAATTGGAGTGATTGGTGGGCCAAAAAATACGCTGATCTACTGCATCAATTCACCAGGCACCCCATCGTCAACATGGACAATCAGACCAGGACACACTGCTTCCCATCAGCAATCGTAGGGCTAATGACACACGGTCCCTTAGTTGTGGACCCCAGATTGCTACCCCGGAATAAAACACTCCTTGATTTCCATGCACTCCTACAAAATACATATGGTCCCCGAGGTAATTATCTTTCGACATCTGGTAAATCTAAGGGTGCGAGGCCCCAGCTTGTTCTGGTGAATAGAAAAAATGGTGTCGGTCGTGAGATCTTGAACTTGAAAGAAGTTCTCAAGGCAATCAAGGAAGTGGGATTTAAAGCAATAGTGTTCGAGCCAAAGCGAAATGCTTCGGTGAGGGAAACATACAGGCTACTCCATGGAAGCCATGCAATGTTAGCAGTACATGGTGCTGCGATGACACATTTATTGTTTCTAAGAGTAGGAACGGTGGTGGGTGAAATAGTGCCGATTGGAACAGATTGGCCTGCTAAGACATTCTACGAGAAGCCGGCTAGAGTTTTGGGATTAGAGTATATGAAATACAAGATTGAAGTTAACGAAAGTAGCTTGGCAGAAAAGTATCGGGTTAATGATTTGGTGCTTAAGAACCCTTCAGCTTTTGTCAACGGAAATTATACAAAGGCCATGGTATATATGAAGACCCAAAATGTCAAGCTTGATATCGTCAGGTTTCGGGCATACTTAAAGGAGGCTTTTGTGAAAGCTCAAAGATTCATGGACAAAGAAGGCTAGCTAGCTAGCAGGCATTTTGATGCTGTTTTTTTTTTCATCGTATGAATGTTGATGTTGTCAATGATTTTGTATATACATCATTATTCCATTATTCTTCAAGAAATCCTCGTCCTTCTCCCCTCTCCTCCTTAATGCTTCTCAATCTCCCGCGATTATTATATGATGACATCGACTTCTGTCTCTAATCTACTGATATACAATCTTGAACTTAGTTTAATTACTGTTGATCACTTTTAAAGAAATACGTGCGTGTGACACAACCTTTCATATAATGGTCGGGACATTTTCTTTCCACCCATATAATAAATAGGATCGATAATCGCTGTGACAAGTCGATCCACTAAAAAACTGAGATGTGAGAAAGATTCCTTTCTTAATTTGGTTACGGGACTCCTTTTTTTATTTTATAGCATCACTAGTGTGTTTTTTTACGGACCTTGTAGCAAACATTGGTGTGGGCTCGATGCAGACTTAGTTACGGGCTAGACTGTCCAAGTCCAAGGTCCGATATGCCAGTCTAAACCTGCGATCATTTGAGAAGAGATGGATCTAAAGACTGGACTTCAGAAGGCAGTAATTCGTGGACCGGAATGGACCCCCCCCCCTCCCGGGTGCCCGTCCATTTACCTCGATCTCCAAACTAATCAACGGAACAACACTCTTCGCATTCTTTCTCTAAAGTCTAAACCGAATAAAATGGCAAACAAGGCTGAACACTTGCTGTGATTTTGATTTTTTAAGGCCAAATATGTTGTACTGAGCACAACCTCGTAGCCAAGAAGCACGATTGCAACATTAAACATATCAACAGTCCGTGGAGCCTCGCGTTGTTCGTGTTCTTCTTTGTATTAGATATCATTCACTCAAGATTTTCAAGATCAAATGGGCCTTATTTATCCAAGTATATTCCAGGTATGCATCGAGTACAAGTTAGAATATCAATGGAGTAATTAGTGCTCGTCTTATAACCACCAATTTAGTGTTCGCCAACTTCATTGCTCTCCCTTCTCATTTATCATCTACGGAGTCAAAGCTACTGAATGTTACCTTTTCAGGTACTTCAAGCCTCTAGACTCCAAGATCGTACCACCTTATTCATATTAATTTGGCCCGCCATCATCAAAACTCCCTCAAATTTCTTCAGTCAAAATCTGGAGCTTCTGAGCATCGTCCTTTTCAAAACTCTTCATCTTTTCACACAAGGTACCAAGCACATAAATGCTTTATGTTCACTCATTGTCAATTATACATGCTTGTCTTTCATCTCATGTCTTCATACTCCATACGAGTAGGTCATTTGAATAGACATTTTGTATTTGAACCCATTTATTTGTTATGGCTGTCTGAAACACATTGTCCATTTATTCATTTAGTACAAAGAAAACATGCATGTTCAGTCCGTCATTGTTTCATATCAATTTCACTGTAACTACTTGGAGGGATTTCTAGCAGAGTTTCCCATCTATTCATGACTTAATTAGCTTAAGAAAGTTAGGAACATTTCCAGAAAAATGCATCTTTATTCTGCTCTGCATTACCTTAATTGTGACCGTAAAATCTTGTTAATGGAGCACTTCGCTATACCCTTGTTGTGCACATTCAACGCGGTGATACGTGAGGGTCTGACATATGAAGAGATGGAACTCCTGATATTCCTTGGGATAGACTTTGTGGTTATTCCTTTTTTAACTTCTCTGGAAGCTCAGGTACGACTGTGTAAAACTACTAAAGCATTGATTAGTTGCATGAAAGTACATACCTTGGAGTTTAACATGACAAATTTGTGAGAGAGCCAGGACTTACCAATTATCATATTTAACTAGCTATAATTCCTTCTGTATGGGGGAGCTTTTTGCTGGCATGGGTGATTTATACTCTTTGTTTGAACAGCAATATCTGACATTATTTCTCCCTTTCCATGTAGATATGCTCAAACAAGGGTGGATAGCAGACAGACCTTGACTCTTTATGTGATAAGGAATTCTTTAATTTTGCAAGAAGACGGTATAATTTTCAACCTTTTGCTCAGAGCACAGTATGCTTACAACGCAAACTCATACAACCATGATTTTCTATGCATGGACGGTTTCCATGGTTCTTTAGTCGAGTTCATTGTAAAAGAAACCGAAAGGCTCCATCCTCAGGTACGGTTTCAAGAGAGAAAAAAGGAAAACACTCTAACAAAATCATGATTTCATAAATTTTAAGTTCTCTCCTCTTAAATTATGTGGGGCGATGTAAAAGTCCAGATGAGAAACCCTTCTTTTCAGAAACTTTACCTGACCCAATGCTGCCTCCTTTGCAGTAACCAATGGTGAGAAATATTCTCTCTTCATACATTGTGATGGGCCTAATTCAAGCTCGTGAAGTATGCTGAGCATTTTACAATCTCAGAGTGAATAAATTTCTATGATTATGCCTGCTTTGATTTGACAAGTTTGGCCATCATCAACAAATTTATTCTGAACTCAACATAGCCTCAAAACCCCATCTCTCTGGATAGCTACAATATTTGGCATTATGGGCACCGAATCTAATTGCTTTGCGACTCGTGTTCACGGGAAGCATGTTTGTTGTTTGATACAAATTCAACCAAATCGGCGCCCCCTGTGGTTTCGACATCATTTTTAAACAAACTAGAATTGGGATAGGCTGTTAAAACTTAAAAGCATTAAGATGTAAGGCATTTCGAATAAAATGACAAGTACAATTTAATCTTGCTGCCAAAGGAACCATTTTGCACTCTGTACTAATTTCTGCGTAGTCAATTGAGTTCAAATAGTAGGTTTGTTCAATATTTGCTGGTTACTAAACATGGTAATGTAATAAATTTTTTTATCATGTACCTTGCATCATGCTCTGCTAAAATGTGAATTATGGTTTGGGATTCTGACATGATTAATAAACTTGCACCATGCTGATGCTTGCTCAGCAACTCATCTCTTTCTCACAACTTTCTTTTAGTAGGTAAGGTCTTGATCTACAATGTGTGTTTTCCGTGACACAATTACCAAACACTGCAATATATCTCAAGTGACCCTTGCTCATGCCTTCTACTTCAGTTCAGTTGAATAAATGAGCTGTGATTCTTTCTAAGATAGTCGAGTTTTGTGCTAAGTGGCTTCTCTGCTGACGGATTTGGTCTCTTTACTGATGTGATCTGAGGTTCAATATAAACAAAAAGGTTTGGAAGTTGGAACATGTACTTCAGGGATCATCTTCCAGGGCTGGTGAAAGCTGGGGATGATGGCGACTGTGGTTCTTCCATGGTTTGTGACATGGTTTGCTTGCAGGTATGCCATTGAACCGATCATTTTACTTTATTGCAAGTAGGTCCCAGTTTATTTATACACCATGAAGCAAGTGCCATTTTGATGGCATTCAATGGTTTCAAGACGTCTCCACAAGGACCCTGTACTTTCGTGGAGGTTGAAAATCGACCTCTTCTCTGCCTTGAATACGCCAAGCGGACCCCTATGAATGCTGAAGAGATTTACCGCGCTTTTCTTTTATTTTCTTTCATACAGAGGAATTAAATTTCATTGATGATTCAGAAGATTTCGCTTTCCTTTTTGGGGAATGAGAATTTCTTGCGGAATCCATGAGGTGTCGAGTGTTGCCTCTGATCTGAGGATTGGCATGGTACGCCAAAATGAAACTTTACTATGGTTTCCTAAACCTCTCTGATACCTGAGCCAAGTAACATGCTAGTATTTGCACTGCCACTTTTGTGCTACGTGGATGCTCAATAATTTACTGGTAAATTAAAATGGATGACTTCTGCAAGAGAGTTCAATCTAAAATCCTGTATTTGTTTCTACTATTGGACTCTTATTGCAGGCTCTGTCACGGAGAATCCACTAAGGAAAATTTGTTGCAGGGGTTAAGGTTTGGGAATCCCCTTTTGATTACGAGGCTGCTATCAAAGAGCAGGTTAAACTGCTTCGATACTTGTCTCCTTTTTTTTTTTCCTTTAGTCACATTGTCATCCTTTCCTGTCATCCTTTGGGCCGTGGTTCTTGCAGGATCGAGCTCAACTCATGGCGTTGCTCACATATGAAGCCGTGGAAGCAGCTGTTAAGAACCGAGTAGAGATGAAAACAAGAAATTATGGTCAAGAGGTAAGGGTCACCCAGCAGGATGACGGAGCTGATTCCCTACACAAAGTGGAGCCAACTTTAGTTGCTAATCTGTACAAAAATTGGACCATGCCTCTGACACGAGAAGTTCAGGTTGAATACTTGTTGAGAAGGCTGGACTAATGCCCTAGTCATGTGTTTTTGTTTAAAAAAAAATCTGCAGACTGCTTTTATATAGTTATAAATGCCTAGCAATTTATGAACGACAAATGTTATACGTTATAGTGTATGTTTTATTAATAGATTTTTTCCTCGTTTGTTACTAAACAGCAAACACTGCCACCGATGAAGCAGTCTGCCAGGTGATCCAGCAAGATGGGGCTGTTAACACAAGAGGCAGCTGCATTGCTATAGTTGTCATTGTCGACTAGTGAGCTGGAAAAATCGTGGGTTCAGGCCCACCATGGTCCATTGCATCTTTAATTTTCTGGTATAGACAAATGCGGGGACATGAAGCAACCCAAAGAGAGAAAAATTGAAAGACTTTTCATCAGTATTAGCTCCAGGGGATCTATCCTTTCTACTTCATCTCTCCCAGTTTGGTAGGCAGTCGCTTTCAGAGTCTTGGGCCCTTGCTATATGCATTTTACCATACTTATGGCAAAATGATTCCTTCTTAATCATCAGCCTTGTTTTAGAAGCACAGCAAAAAGTACTTGCATGGAAGAAAGATTTGATATTAACTTGTATAAAATTGCTTGCACGATACGTCTGTCGTTGTAAATCCTAAATTGTTAGTATTATAAATTCCTGACAAATGCTGTAATTGAAACTAAAATTTAACACTGGGAATTTTCTGATACTTTCTAAAAAGGATTTGGATCTAATTTATAGCGTTAGAAATTGAAATGAAAATATCATACGAACAGTTTTTTTTTAAATGTAATGTGAATATGACATGAAACAGAGAAGAATTAGAAAGGAAACACAAAGCAAAAACACTTTGTGCGCTAGAAACTATGAAATCACCAAATGTTTACATTAACTTCTGCATAAAATTTTCATCTTATTTTTCTCGTGCATTGCTGTTACAGTTATCCATTTTAATAATAATAATAATCAATCAATCAATCAACAGAGGATGAATTATTTTTTCCAAAAAAAATAGTAATTGATAAACAGAGAATGATCCTGTGACACGAAAAAAGAAAGAAAGAAAGAAAAACTGGGACAGCAAATAGTAATCCAAAGGAATCGCGGCAAATTCTATCATCATCCCTTTCTGAAATTTACAGAAACACCCTCGGTTAAATTGAAAATTCAGTGCCTAGAGAAGCGTGAGCGCCGCTTTTTGTTTTTCAAATGTGCTGTGCAGCTGCACTTTTTGTCCCTTTGTGCCAGCCAGTGCTCAGATTTTAGCCAGAAAAGCAACCCCACTCCTTTCCATTTTGCTGTTTTCAGTCGTCTCACACCCTCTCTCTCAAGCCTCCGCAACAGATCGAAGAGGAGAAAGAGAAGTCTTGTACTCGGTGCTCGAGAGAGTTTGAGGCAATGGAGAAAGCATTAACAAAAGTGAATAGCTTGAAAGTAGGAAGCTTATGGATCTCAAAGAAAGCAAAAGAAGAGTTCTCCAACATTACTGAAGACATCAATGTAAGTGATGCCTGTACGTACTCTAATTCCCTTTTCCTTTAACTTTACGTCTGTGTCATGATGATTTTGTTTTACCGTACTTTTATTGAGCTAGTATGCCTTTTGTTTTAGATGATTTTGGTGTAATGTGGGTTGATTGGAGGATACCCATTTAGTGATATTGTGCTCATCTTAAATGGATCTGTTGATTTTCATGGAAACAAGAGTCATTTTGGAGATGGGTTTGTTTTTCAAATAGTAAATGATTATGCCATCATGGGGAAAAAAAGAATGTCTAATGTGGACAAGATATTTCCTTTTATTTTGTATTGAATCCAAGGGTTTCGAAAACTTAGAGGTTACATTTTAAGTTTCTTTTCTGGGGTTTACTGACTGGAAGAAAAGAAAAGGAAAAGAGACGAATTGAAGGAGACCCAATTGAGTTTCTTGTATGAAATAATTGTGTTTGAACCAATGAAAAAAGAAAACGAGTTTTAGGATTTCATTCGTGCATCTTGTATTGCCAAACGGAGTTATGGAGTAAATTCTGGATTGCTTGTGGTTGCAGACTATCTCAAATACTGTTGAAGAGAAGGCAAGATGGGTTTTCAACAAGTTGAAAGGTACGTAGAGAATTAAAGTAGCTAAAGCAACAGGTATTCTTGAGGAAATGACTAATGATGCACCGCGTTTGTTTTTGTGCACCGATGATGTTTAACATGCCACTGTTTTTTTTTTATTTCAATGTCTTTGATATTCATTCTCCACCTCATTGCGGATTGTTTCAATTAGATACAAGGTTTTGTGTTCATTTAACTGCATTACTGTTTTGAGAGGCACTTGAGGTGATACAATGCTGTCATTTGTAGATCAGAATTCTGGAGAATGTTCTGAAAGGAGAATCTTTTATCATTTGTATGTTCCCTGGCTCCATTTAGTGATTGTTGCTTTTTCGAAGAAGTTAGATAACCATGAGACTGGGCCAACAACGATACATGTGATGCCCACAACAGTTTTATAGTATATGCGTGTTTACACATTTGCAGTTCCACTAAATTGCTCGATACATTACAATCTTTAGTGAATGTTTTGCAATCTCCTTCTCATCTTTAATATGCATTATTACAATGGATATTAGTATATTACCATTTTGCTCGCAGAATTGAGATCTTGAAACTATTTAAAAGTAATTAAGGGCTCCATTTCTTCAATTGACTCGAGATTAATTAATATGGGATGGTTAACAAGGACATCAATTTTTAAAAGTTTCTTTCATTATTGAAGTCGTCTCTTTTATACCAGATGCTTAACTTTATGTTACTTTTTTCTGCAGGAAAACCACTAAAAAGTTTGCCAGATCTCCTCCGAGAATACAATTTGCCACCGGGACTTTTTCCCCAGAACATAACTTGCTATGAATTCGATGAATCAAAGGCTAAACTGATTGTGTACTTGTCTTCTGCATGTGAGGTCAGCTTCAAGGACTCTTCTGTAATTAGGTATGCACCTCGAGTAAAGACAACACTTGCGAGGGGAAAGCTGACAGGTATTGAGGGAATGAAGACAAAAGTGCTAGTATGGGTTAAGGTTACGAGTGTGGCAGTTGAGAGCTACAAGTCTGATAAAGTGTGGTTTACAGCTGGTGTCAAGAAGTCTAGGCCTAAAATTGCATATGATGTACCACAGGCTGCTATCAGGGTTGAGGAATTTTGAACCAAGGATGTGGAACACCATCATCTTCATCCATGGTCAATGCTCGTATTTTTAGTCATTTTTTGGAATTTAAGCATAATTCGTGCTCTGTAATCAACGGATGAAAAATCTCTTGCTATGGATGTAATGTTCGAAATCCAATTGCCTCTATAATGGAACTTGACTACGCGATTGCAATGAGTTTGAGATTTTACACTAACCATTATTAGCGTTTCTGCACGAGTGCATTCGTGGAATAAGGATCGTTGAGAGCCAAGAATGATGACATGTACACGATCACACTGACGAGAGCTTTGGCCATAGATTGCTACGGAGGAAAATCGACCTGATGCACGTGATGGATGGATACAGCAGAGCAGACTTGCATCATATGGTGGATAGCTTATCCGCCTTTACTAAAGATTTTCCATTTGATAATGGGCATAATGGATGGTGTTTATGCCATCTAAAGTCTAAACACCACATGTAAATTCCTCATGCTGGTACATAATGTCCTCCACGGGCAAATTGTGACACTTGTAGCTGCAAGTTTTCCAACTAATAGCAAATGTCACCACTTTGTTTCAATCAACAAAAATAAAAATAAAAATAAAAATGGAACCCGTTTTGATGTTGCGTAAAGAACGGCACCCTCATAACCAGAAGCAGACATTTGCTTTTGAGGCGTCAGCCCAAGATTATCAGGACGGTGAGGTCGATACATGCCTGACCTACCTCCAGTCAGAGTTTTAAGGTTCTACCAGCAGCATTGCCCCCTGCTGCAATCATTACAATAAGAAGCTGAACTTCGCTGCAGGTGAATATGTTTCCATATTGATTTCAAAAGAGAAACTAAGCGTTCAAACATATTGTCCACATAACTGTTAATACATAGCCGTGCGGTTGAAAAGGTTGCCTTTCTGAATTTTCTATCAGCTAAAGTGACACTACAAAATGGACACCAGAAACTCTCCACCACGTTCTGTACTGCAAAATAAGATCATCTATTACAGATGTATATTGAAAAATTGATCTGCTCTACAAAAGATTGAATTGTTAATTTTCCATTTGGCGATCCTAACTTTCTCGTATGCCAGGGTATATCAAATCAGCTATGTATCTGCACTTCATCCTTGAACTATCTCATAAATTGATATTATATTCTCTATGCTCAGCAGGAATATAATGCACCATTCCAGAAGATCAGATCGTCTGTTTTGGATAACTTCTTGAAGGAAATGAATGTTGTGCTGCAAGAAGGGAGAGATGGGATGAGAGAGCAGCTCCCAGATGAATATATCACAATAACTATCACAACAAATTCAGAGACGTGAGATGTTGAAACTGTGCTTGTGGAGATTATTGAGCAATTGCCAGATGAATAGCCATTAATTTACTACTTGCAGTCCAACTGCAATATTTTGGAGGAAACCTGAAAAAGTCCTGAAAAATACTGCAAACCAATCAACTGTCTACTCTCTGTAAATATGTCTGCTTATTTAAATTTCTTTACATTTGATGAAATATTTCAAGCATCCTCTCATTCATGCAACTGCACTATCTCCAATGAGCACCATGTCTTATATGCTCTTTCACGCCTAACTCTCTATAAACACAATCACCACAATAACCGTACACATAGCTATTTAAAATTCAGTAATAACCAAAATCCATAATATTCATCAGGTACAATAAAAGCAGATGCGTACCTCTACAAATTTTAATTTGTAATCCAAACTTCCAAAGCGTTGAGTAACTTCATACTCCTCCCTGAGGTACTCATATATTTGAGCATATTTTGCATCCCTCCAAGCAATTTCAGATCTGGACAGTGAAAGAATAGAACTGGTAAAGGCTGCAAAATGCATGTTAAAAAATCGCAGCATATACAATGCTGTTTTGGACACTTCTAAAAATTCATCAATTTTACAATTTCATTATAGTCAACCTGTAACCTGCCTTTTCTAACTGAGGCTTGTCTCAACACTTTTTCTTAGATAAAGGAGTCTACACTTTAATGAGCAATGAGATTCTGTGAGGAACCTGAAAATATAATGAGGCTGAAGCACGCGCACATTCATTCTCGTAATGATACCAGACTAGACCGACAAGCTTAAGAACAGCTTATTGAATAGCACTAAAGAACATCAACAGTTTATATGGCCTGTGGAATCATCATAGTTTGAACCAACATCCAAAGGATCCCATGCAGAACTCCTCATCTAAGATAAGCAGATTCATTCAGATGCCAGATGCGTTTCTTTAAATTGGAGACAACACTACCCAAGAAAAAGAGGATTCTTTTCTGAAAAAGTTTCCTGCTCTTTAAAATCTTCATGCTTCTTAATGACTGATGACAGTAAACATATGGGGAAATGGAACCGAAACCTAAAAGGTTCACTAGGTGCTTAACAAGAAGATCTTACTGAAATTTCCTTACAGCACATGGTTTTACATCTGAAAGGAAATTAGATAATAGAGTGTGTGAAAGAGACCATTTAATATTATAATATGCAAAGAGAAATTTAACAAGCAATGGTAACAATGGAGTACCTCTCAAAAAGACCGACTTTTAGAATCACATCAGCTAGATTTGAATTAGCCTTCCCAACAAGTTGAAGGAGCTTTTTCCTGTCCATTGTGAAAGTTCCAGTTTTTTCCATTGCACGATTTATGCCAGAAAACTCTTCAACCATCCCGTCAACCTTAGAGAGAGAGAGGGAGGGAGAGAGGGACAAAAGAAATTAACAATTTACTTTCAGTTTAAAGTTCCTACAATTGGCATCCCATTCCAAATTGTGCTAGCCATTTTTCAATAATAAATAAAAATGTTTCACAAGTTGAATCCTGACATCCAAATGATTAAAGCTTCAATTACTTGAAATCTGCCACACTGTGTTTTGAACAACCTAATGTCTTCTTCTACCATGTAGATTTCGATTTACATCACAAGTAAAGGATACAAATGCAAGATTACCTGTGAAACAAAATAGTCCAAAGCTATGCTTTGCCCAAGCACACTTCCAATAATGCGAATACTATCAGTGTCTAAGGTTTTGAGAACGATGTAATCTAGACCTCCCTGCATGTCCTCAGCCAGAAGTGGTTTCTCTATTATGGCATAATCTAATAAAAGAAGAAATCAAGGGCCAAACAAGAAATCATTCATGTATTCAGAAATTATCAAAAAGTTAAAGTGGTTACAAAACAAATTATGGGGCTGACAGAGCAAAACTTGGAAAAATTGAGAGACTAATAAAGCCATGAGAGTTCGACTCAACTCAACACAACCAAGCCTTGATCCCAAACTAGTTGGTGTTGGTTATGGATTGCGATGACTGTCCTAAATGCGATTGTCATCTCAATCATTAAAGCGCAGAATGTACCACATTTGCACAATATCACAAAACGTTAAATATATCTACTAAACACGACAAACAAACTAACTTTTCTGTTTAAATAAGACAAAATATAGGATCTTCTCAAAGAAATTTACCATCTTTCCTCATCTCGGAAAGCAATCCAGAAGTGTGCCTCCTTACTATTTCCAGGTACCTTTCAACTTCATGATCCTCGATATTAAATAGAACAGCAGATCCATATTGGAATACAACCATGTATCGGCAGCTGACATACCCTCCTATTCCAAGTGCCTGAATTAAAAGTCAGATGGTATAAGATGACAATCAAACAAATCGGCTTGAAAGGCATAAATACATGTTAGAAAGGTTTTTTTTTTTTTTTGTTAAAATCAGGATCTGATCTTAAGTATACATGATTCCCACCACTTTTATCCATATGCACAAGGAGGTAGAATGTTTGGAAAACTAACGAAGCTCAAAAGATCACAAAAAA
>Ga0307517_10008431_pt1 | contig 14790 bp, 8 predicted proteins | sample 23_EM_MG_FD_194515 | JGI IMG/M metagenome (GOLD analysis project Ga0307517, IMG submission 194515) | Populus trichocarpa ectomycorrhiza microbial communities from riparian zone in the Pacific Northwest, United States - 23_EM | ecosystem: Host-associated > Plants > Roots > Unclassified | place... | reverse complement strand
AATAAGAACTTAATGTTGATTGACGTGTGTGTGTTTATATATATTTCATTAGAAGGTTGCATCACACTCCATGGCAATTTCTTAGCTCTTTTTGTGCAAGGGATTTCCAAGTGAGAGAGGAAGTGTCCGAGTGACATTGATGAACCTACTTGTATAATTCTTTTTTCTATATTAATATATATAATTGAATCAGTTTGTGTATATTTCGATTAATTTTATAAACTATAAAGTTTTATATACATTTCAATTAATTTTATAACTTCATGGTCATTGAAAGTAACTTGAATAATTCTTGAACTCATGCGAGTTGATTATTGCTATCATGATGGATTCTTTAAAGCATATTGACTTTTAGTACCATTATTTTTTGAAATTGAAAGTGCCCGTTCTACGAGCATCGCTTTGTGAAACAATAGAATCTAGGGCCTTGCTTGAAACTTGCCTTTCCACTTATCAACTTGAAATCAGTCGAGGCCGACCTTAAAGCTCCCAGGTAAAGTGAAAGCTCACCAAACTTTTCAGCAAGTGTGTGTGTGTGTGTATATATATATCCTATTTATTTCCCTAGGTAAAAACCAGTTTTCTTATTGTTTTAATTAATGATATCAAAAATTAAAAAATATATATTTTAATATGTTTTTAATGGTTATAATATAAGGATATGTGAATAATTTAATGAGACATGTCATTTCTCAGGAAGTATATATTAATCCTGTTTATTTCCGTAGATCATTTGGTCAATTCATTTTGATATTTAGAAGAAAGCTCTAAGCTATGGTTAAAATAGAGAGGGGGAAATGCATAATACATATCAAGCTATGTGAATAATTTAATGGAAATTGTCACTTCAATCATTTAGGGACAAGAATGCCACATGAATATTAAATGCCTTGGTACGGATGATGTATTCGAATTAATCGTGTTTCTACAATTATGGAGGCAGGCTTTTCTTCTAGTGATTATTTCTTGTCATAAAGAAACCACGAGAAAAATAAAAAATTTAAATTCCATGTCACACTTAAATAGAAAGTTAATTATGAAATATGAGCCATTTCCACTATTTAGAAGCGTTCAAAAAAAAAAAAAACTGATCTGTAATACTTGTATTATCTGACTTAATCAAACCCGTTAAAATTAAATAATATACATATTATAGATGATGGTAGGTCGAAAAAATCTAATAAATATATATCACGAGTTGAGTGTAGATTGAAATTTTTAAAACGCGTTCAACATGACCTAACTTGTATAACTAACTCGGGTTTCTTGGTATAAATAATATTTTTCCTTCTCCTTTTTCAATTTTTTTTCCTTTCTTGCCTTCACATTTATAGCCGCGTCTCATTCTCTTAATCTTTTTCCCTTCTCTCTATTCCATAATTTCACATAAATTATAATTGTTTATTTTAAAATTTGATACGATGATGTGACAATACATTTTACAATTCTAATATATTTTTTTGTTTGGTAATTTCAAAAATCAATATTAATTTTTTATTTTCTTATTCAAATCACAAACTCAAAAGCACTTTATAATCTATTTCTGTTAATCTATTTTTTGTATCGTATTATACTCTAACTGCTTGCTAAAATGTTCGGCTATGATTTTTATTTTGTTTTTATATAGAAATTATAATAGTTTTTATGTTAGTCATATCTAGTTTCAAAAGTCGCAACCTGGTATTTTTTTTAGAATCGTCAAAGAATAAGATAATTAATATACACAACTCGTTGATATATGTAATTTTCATAAAAATCCCAACCCGATATATTCAATCCATATGAATCCAAAATAAAAATCAAATCAATTAGATTTATATCTTATAAAATATAAAAAATTATAATGGATATAATTATAGGTGAAAACTCGACCTACTTTATCTGATTTTAAAGTCTATCCTCCTCTGTTTTTATGGAAAAAAATTATAAATATGCAATTTTTAATTATAAATATGCAATTCTTTTTCAAACTTAGATCCTATCATGATAAAGAACAAACAAAAAAAACAAAAAGTTCAACCTTAGAATGATTGTAGGAGAAAAAAATTGTACTCTCCCTCGTTGAAATTGGTGTCGAACATTTCTGTTCCATATGCATCGCTGTGTCTTGATGCATTGCATGCTTTAATAATCTCATAAGATCGTTAATATTTGAGATTGGAGTGTATATACGTACACATATACACACACGTACACACGCATGTATGCATGTACGTATATAATCTAGCTAGCTAGTGTCTATAAACATATAGGGCTTAATTCTTACCCTCTCGATAAATTATTCCACCAAGAGCCATGATTAATTAATCCATTAAAGCAAAAGCTTCTTTATGTGTGATGATGAAGATGTATCTTTTTCTTTAGGGGCTAAAAATGATTGAACCTTTTACTTAAGTAATCGAAGTTGATCTTCATTGTCGTGTCCTTCGATTTATATGCAAACCCATGTGACTCAGACGGAGAGACACTCCACCAAACTAGAGTTTTTAAATTTGATCTAGTGGTAGATCTGGTTTGAAACCCTAGTTATTGATTTTACTAGGTTACTGGGTTTTAATCGGGTCATCGGATTATCCAGATTAACCTTAATTTCTTTTACAAATCAAAATAACATTGTTTTGGTTAAAAAAAATAAATAGTTAACAGGTTGTAACCAGGTTTTTGACCAGGTAACCCCATCGGCTTAGCCGAGTTACTCGGGTTTTTAACTTTCTTTGTTTTTTTCTTAAATCCAGCCCAGTTCCAATCCCGAGTTTTCCAGATCCCAGGTCGACCTATCAAGCCAGACCGAATTTTAAAACTATACACCAAAGACAAATACTATATGTGATAGATTTTTTTTTTTTTTTGGTATCTCAATATTTTGTAAGTGATCTCAAATGGAAATTGGGATTTTTGTCAAATCCACCATCTATCTATATCTAGATAGATAGATAGATAGATGTGTGGGTGTGAACTTAATTTCTGGATGGAATGTTTACGTACATCCTTTTCCACAATCCGAGCTGAAAAATCAAACTAGAAATCAGTGATATGAAGAAGATGTGCATGATATCTAATATATAGAGATGACTGCTAGGAGAAAGACAGGAACACGATAAGTGGTCACGCTCTCATTTGTTTTCCACTCATCGAATTATCAATATGTTTTTATTGGTTGGTAGAATTCTACCTGTGTAGAATAGTTTTATTAATTATAACTCTATGTAATTCCCTTGAACCATTTAAAACTAATAAAAGAATAGACATATTTTCTATTAAAAAATAATATAAAATTATTTTTAAAACTTCACATAACCCCTTCAGTTTTTAGATTGAAAAGATTTTTTTTATATTATAAAAAATCACTGACATGAAAAATAATTGATTAGAATAAGAAAATTAAAATCAGATGGAGAAAAAATTGATATTTATAAATTTATAAATTCACATGTAAAAGAAATTAACTACTTCACATAAAATAAAATAAAAAAAGAAAAGAAAAGAAAAGAAGTGTGCGCCTGCTCCCTTTTACAGAAACAAAATGGTAGCAAGCTAGCCAAATTGCTAACCTCATCTTTACCCTTTTTGGAAAATGACATTAATGCCATGACAGCTATCTCTTGGGATTTGGATGTATGCTTGGAATTAATTTGTTCATGTGAGCAAGCAATTGGCTCCAATTGAATATATTATTTATGATATCAATGGATAAAAATGAAAAATTCATTTTCAGCCTTTTCTTTTCAATATAAAAACTTGATTAATTCATACACGTCAATTAATGTCGATCATCGATCGATACTATCCATGCAATTCTTTGTCGTGATTCAATTAACAGATTAATTATAGTAATTAAACATTAAAAAAATATTAACAAATAATTAAGGTCATTAGTCACTATAGAACTGTATATTGTAACCAAATTAATTTTTAGAGGTTAACCGGCCCCTGCTTGATTGTCCCAGGTTCTGTCTCCTTGTAGTCTCCCATTTGATTCCCTTTCTGTAACTCTTAGTCTGTGCATGTTTCAAATGGTTAATTATATATTTAATATATAAATGCAAGTGGAAGGCATGGTTTTTATTTTTTAAAAGTAATTTAGTTTAATTACAGGATATATACCATGAAACTAATATTTGAATAAACATAATTAAAAATTGAGGAGCATATATGGAGACTGAGCCTGACCATCATGGAGGCAAGAAATCTGGGAATCTTTTATTATTATTATTATTATTATTTAGCTGCCAATTACGATGATTTTATTTCCTCTCTCCCCCTTTGTTTTTTTTTTCTTTCTAATTGCTTTTGAATCATCAAGCTTTTGAAATATTGACTACGATGTTGGATGCAAGAGAGTGTATTGAATGCAAGAACAATATTAAATCAATGGCGAAGAAAAAGACGTGTATAGTAATTTAAGTAATGAAAATGAATAAATTTGTAAACAAATGATCTAGACAAGGTGGAAATGGCACGCAACACTAACTATCATGTATAAAAGTATAGTCTATAATAATTGGTGCCTGCAGACTATATGCTATGTTAAAATTTAGATATATTTATTTTATTGGGAAATCTAGAGATATTTTATTTTGTTGAAAGCTTGAATCACCCAGTAATTAATAAACTTTTATGTGAGGAAAAGATAACGAAACCTGTACGTGTTATTAAACTCGAATTGATTTGATCATGGGTCAATCTACAATCCAGTTGACCTAGTTAAAACATAGATAAGATGTAATTTGAATTTTTTTTTTAAAATCAAAACAGAAATGTTGGAACAATTTCATTTTAAATCGACATGATTAATTTACCATTAAGTTATAATCTAGATCATGAACCAGTTATGATATTTTATAACTATATATGAATGAGGCCATACACAAAAATTAAGGTGCAAGCTAGCTGAGTACGATCATTGAATGTTGAATCCAACTATATTAATTAATGGTGTTCTAAAAAAGTGAGTATCACCTTATGTCCAAAAGGGACAGCTACAGCCAAAAGCTGATTCTACAAGTTGTTGTCCCAAATGAATTTGTCCAAAGAATAGCTAGAGCTAGAGAAATTGTTGCTGTCTGTGTAGGACTGATCCTAGCATTTCTTAAATAGTGGATGACGGTGATCCTGCCTGAAAACTATGTATTAAATTGAAATTAAACGCTCAGCTATACCATTTTAGCCTTGGATTTTTCTGCTTCTTGATGCTTCCATATATATATATATATATTCATGCATGTAATGTTGCTTGGTTATTATCGATGGAGCCTATGAATATTCCTTCAAAGTACTCACCTGCTCGATTAATTAAATCAAGCTCTCAAGGCTTCTTTAATATTTATCATCTCTTTCTCAACCGCCCATTGCATATTAATAATCCATAATCTATCCTCTTTTTGGAGTTCTTTTTATCTTTTTCTCAACTGCCCTTCACGAAATTTCCTTGCAGCAATTCTTGGGGATCGAGTTAGCTCGATGCTTGTGTTCTTGACTAATTGAGTCTTCGGATGTGTTTTTACGGGCCGGTCTAATTATCTTTTGAATTCAACTTGTGATTTTATTTTGTTTTTTTTTATACATCTAAATTGATAGATATACTCTTACTTGAGAAACTAAAAATCCCACTTGGTTAATTAAGAAAATAAATATGAAAAAGATCAAATTCACTAATTCATTTTTTTTTAAAATACTTTTTATGTGAATCAAGTTGGGTTCAAGTTTGGATTTTCCATATGAAAGTGTTAATTTTTTTTATTAGTTTGAATAATATAGAAAAAATTAGAATTCATATCTAATTTGTTTTTTTTTCCAAGTAATTTTTATGTAAATCAAGTTTTGTGAATGATGAATCAAGTCGGATTTAAGTTCCGAGATTTCTTACTTGAAGGTGTTAATGTTTTATATTCATGAAAGAACCTAAAAATACAAAATCAAGTTGAGTTGATTTCCCAACATTTCCTTGCGAAATTAAATTTCCTACCATGTCAACACCACAATATTGCTTGTAGATATAGACACATACCAGCCAATATTCCTCATGTTTACAATACCAAATAGTCAGCCATGCACAAGTCCCATCACCATGCACATTGCTTTAATTTGTTACGTACAATAATACTCCAGGTTAAAACCGAGAGATGAAGGAGGGTTAAAAATAGTTACTGTTCTTCTGCCGCAGGCTGCACAAAAGGAAGCCATTGTAGAGTCCAAGAGGCAAGGCAACTGTAATTTATGACCAGCTAGCTAGTTTCAGATCTGCATATGCACGCATCAGTACTGCAAACAATATTCAACACAGAGCCTAGCCATAGGATGGTGACTAAACATTGTTTGAATGAGACTGGGTAATTTCTATATATATATATATATATATATATTTAACCCTTGATTTTCTGTATTTTTTTTCCACGATCGAATAACATTCCTTCCATGCAAAACTCTCTCTCTTTTATATAAATTTCTAGTGTATGTATGCATGTAATATATGTATCTTACTTGTCCTGATTATGATTTTAATTTTACCATAGACAAAACTCTCTCTCTCTCTCTCTCTCTCTCTCTCGCATGCATACACAATGACACATATTTACATCACTAAACTCAAGAGATAACATTAATAAATTAAACTAGTTAAATCTAAATAAGTTGCAACTAGCTTAAGGATAATATTTAGATTTAGTTCAGGGATTAACTAAAAAAAATCTTGTCATAAGGTCACCGAGTCAACTGAAAATTATTAAATTAAATTGAAGCAATTATTTTTATTAAAATAGTATCATTAATTTTTAAAAAATTATTAGGGTTAACTAGTTAAATTTAATAAAATCAACTAGGTTGCTAAAATTTTAGTAATTAAATTTTAAATTATGAGTTTTTTAAACTAATTAATTCATCGATCGGATGAATCTAGGGTAATATATAGCTATGAAGTTTAAGTTCACGCACGAATCAAAATCTCACAATATTTTGGAAGCAAAACCATTAATCATCATCATCATCATCATCGTGGAGGTTCGTTATCAAAATACTTTCCCTGCAAGCATTATTAATTATAGTAATTTTGATGACTTTTTAATAAACACCCTTTCTCTCTCTCTCTAATTAATAAAATCTCCCTTAATTAATTACCCGTCTGAATTTCCAAGCCATATGAGGCACGTCTCACCATCCCATCATCCTCTTGATAAAGACATTTTCTTGGACAAAATTTACCCTTACTTTTGCAAGAAACATCATCTAAGTACCCATGCACGTGAAGAAGGAGAATTTTTTGAATCGTTGTTGGGTCCTTTTCGAGAAGGATTTTGATCAGTGCCTCCTGCCCACCCGTGACGGACGAGGCTACTTTGGTGATTTCACTGCTCTTGGCGGCTACTTCCATAGTGGCTTTTCTGTTGTTTTCAATGCATGGAATGGCATTTTCGGAACAAAATTACTTTCAGAGAAATATCAACACAAGCAGACAAGGTTTCAATCGGAAGCCGTAATGATGTCCAAAAATAAATTAGTTAGGGGGACATGGACACCTCAAAATACCTTAATTGCCCCCGAGATTGATAAGAATTTCAGAAACTAATTAATCTCTGATTATACAATATAAGCAATTTTTTTTTAATATTAACGTTTAATATGTTTAAATTGGTTTTTAATCTCAGGTCATTTATATTTTGCATGTTAAAATTAATTTTGATCACGTTTCGAGCATATGATCTATACATATTCAAACTAATATATATATTAATAAAATATATTTCTCATAACCTTTCTGTGAATTCAAATTTAAAATAATATAGCATAAAATAGAAATTTTTAGCACTTATCAGTATCTAAATGTTACATAATTAAATAGCCTTTTTTGAATCATGAAATTCTATTTTTTAATAAATAAATAAAAACATTACGTGCGGTTTCGAAAAATTGGAAGAATTGCATTTCCGTCCTAAAATTTATTTTAAGTTTATTTTTAATGGATTTTTAAGTAGTTTGATTCGTATTTAGACTATTTTATTTCACATAAAATTTATTTTTTGTAAAATATTTTAGAATTAAACTTAACATGGTAATATGCATGAGAAATACAGACTTAAAATACTTCTTACCATGTTGATTATTCTGAATAATTAAGTACATTAAAACTTTAATTGCACTCATTACGTTAAATCTATCTAGCTATCCATTCCTTTCATTTGTCACTTTATATAAGTTTGATATAAATCTATTTATGAAACATGGTATTATAATATAAAGAATTAAAAAAAAATCCACTCACATATCTAATTAAGAAATTAAAATAAAATTCCATTCACATATCTAATTAAGAAATTAAAAAAAAAAAAAGCTTCAAGGAATAGATATTTGTCCCATAGTATACTCATCCATCGAGGAAGAATAGTAGCTAGAAAAGAATAATATTTCTGTGGATGTGTTTGACTTGATCTTGTATATAAGATTTAAATCTTGAAAGCAAGGGCAATACCTTAATACTCAACAAAACCAGGGGCAAGAGAAATAGTATTTCAAAAAAAAATATTAATATATATTTATAAGATGCCTCCAAAGATGACCTGATCCTTCTTATGTTCTCTCCTAGTGACAAAGGCTGATCACTATCTCTTCTTTTTTACCAGAAATGAAGGAGAATTTCCTGGTTTTTGTCTTCCTCTAAGTTACAAACAAATCCCCAACTTCCATGTTTTTGTTTTTGTTTTGTTTTAAGCGCTAAACAACACATCTTCTACCTAAACAAGGAAGTTGTAAGAGAGAAAGAAAACAAGAAAGTTTGGTGAGCAAAAGAGAAAGAAAGACAAAAAGGGTTAAATCTTCAATAAAAATCCTACTACTTCTTATCGTATTTCTCTCCACTTCAATGTCAAATACCACAGGTGATGGCACTGGCAGCTTCTCTTCTGGGGGTACTGGTGGAGATGAAGTTCACTTGAACTCAAGTGCTGCTGCTGCTGCTGCTAACAGCAATGGCTCCACAATCACTCAACAACCTCCGCTCAAGAGGAAAAGAAATCTCCCAGGAAATCCAGGTGTGTATTCACCTCAACCATATATTATTTCCTTGAAGTAGTTAGAGATGATTAATTTAAAGAAGATAATATGTTTTGTTTCTTGATTTTGAATCTCTTAGTTTTAACTTTGTTCTTGGTTAACTTTTGCTGTCTTGTACTATAGCAGTCTTGATGATCTGATGAGTTCTCAGAGCATTGGAGACTTGTTGTTGTTGTTTTTTGTTGTTTTTGTACTATATATGAGATTGTTTTTTATAGTTCATAGCTACTTTTTATTTATCTTTTTGGATGATAACAAAAAGGGAAACTGAGTGGCTTATTGCAGATTCAGCTCCTCACAAGAGATCCACACAAAAAATGGTCTTTTCCCTTTCTTTTTAGGTTTTCTTTATTGGTTTTTTCTTATCTTGGTGGTGGGGAGAGAGGGTTTTTTTTATGGCTATTTGGCTTACAAAAAAATGGAGAATTATTGGTGTGTATAAGTGGTTGATGGGGTTCAATTATTGGCTAGGATCTCAATCATTGCATTGGACTGTTGGTTTGCCTAGCTACCTCCCTTTCCTGTCTTGTTTATTTTTAACTGTTTCAGACAAGGGCAAGCATATATTCCTTCATGGAATATCTTTGGTTTCATCACTCTTTATCTCACTTGGTTTTGCTGCACTCATGTTTCTTGCAGTTAATTTCTCATGTTTTATGATTGTCTTATCTGTAATGTTGTCCAAGAATCAAGAATCTAACCAAAAAATACATAGGTTAATCATCGTATGCAGTGTGCCAAGAAACCTGCTAGCTCCCCTTTTTGTGCCTGTTAGGATTGGATTAACCATAGCACTAGTGAAAAACACGATATGAGCAATAATTATGCTTAAGTTAATTCAATTAGTTTGTTGAAAATACTATCCTTCTTCTAATTATTCATTTGGTAAAAATATTTTCATCAAGAACTTGGAGTATATATCCGAAGGAAATTCATGTAAAATTGGCCTAACAGTTTTTTTTTTTTTTTTTTCAAAAATGAAATATGCGGCAGATCCCAGTGCTGAAGTTATTGCTCTATCACCAAACACTCTTATGGCTACAAATCGATTTGTATGTGAGATTTGCAACAAAGGATTCCAAAGGGACCAGAATCTTCAATTGCATCGGCGAGGCCATAATCTACCATGGAAGCTAAAGCAAAGAACAACTGCTGAAATCCGAAAAAGGGTTTATGTTTGTCCAGAACCTTCATGTGTCCATCACAATCCGGCTCGAGCATTAGGCGATCTTACAGGGATTAAGAAGCATTTTTGTCGAAAACATGGAGAAAAGAAGTGGAAATGCGATAAATGCTCAAAGAAATATGCAGTGCAGTCGGATTGGAAAGCTCATGTAAAGACTTGTGGCACTAAGGAATACAAATGTGATTGTGGCACCATATTCTCCAGGTTTATAAACTTTGCATTGATCACTAATTCCTTACTTAATCTTAATTAATTGCCAAAATAACGAATTAGTCAGAGACTCATACACCAGTACTTACCTGTGCATGAATAATTAAGGATTACAACATTGGTTAATTAATGGTCTCTTGGTTTAGCACATTGATTGGTCATCATATGGGTCCACATTGTTTTATATATGAATTTAGTTGCTATGGCTTGACAACACTCCTAGCTTTGCTTGAAGTCTTTGTTTGACTATATATATGCAATTATGAAATCATTATTTCACCCTAAAGTCTTAATCATACCTTAAATTAAGCTCTCGTTCGGCTTAATTATTTATCATAAATGTAGTTGCCATGATCGTATTAATATATTTAAAAGACTAATTCAATATTTGCATGACCATAGAGTCTCTCTCGCACAGCAATTAATTTCATATGTAAAAATACTTGGTTTCTTTTTTAGTACTGATAGCGAGGCTTGACTTAATAGGGTCTGGTTGTTTTACCATGCAGGAGGGATAGTTTCATTACTCATAGGGCTTTCTGCGATGCCCTAGCTGAAGAAAATACCAAAGCAAATCAAGGATTGATGCCCAACATGGAACCAAACTTACAAGGCCAAGTCTCCAACCTCATACCCTCCATGGCCATCAACAATAATCCAAACCAATCCACCATGATGTCTAGTTTTAACCATCTAGACGCTAAGAACCCACTGTCATTACCTCAAGAACTCATGCCGACACCACCTAAACCCTCATCGGGAAGCATGTTTTCAAATGGCACCACGGGCCTTTTTGGTGGTTCAAGAAGCATGTCACCATCCCTTCAGTTGAATGCAAATTCATCAACAATCTTTGAAGGAAACGGCCTTCATAATTTATCTGGCTCGGCATCAATGTCAGCGACAGCATTGTTGCAAAAAGCAGCTCAGATGGGTGCGACTGCAAGTAGTAATAATGTGAGCTCTCCCATGATGCAAAAGAGCTTTGTCACAAGCATGGCACCCCCAACTTTTGGTACAATGCATACCCAAAATGACCAATCTCATGTGATAGGTGGTGACGATGGATATGCTAACCAGTTTTTCAGTGCGAATGGTGGGGTTGAGAACTCAGTATTGAATGACATGGGGATTTTCAGTGCAGTTTTAGATCAAAACAATTCATTATTTAAGACTATGGAGCATGCTAGTAGCAACAATGAGAATGTTTTTCAAGGTGCAAATTCAAATCCTGGTTTAAGTAGTCCAACAAGTGGAGCTAATCCAAGTGGTTTATCAAGATTTAGTACTGGGGATGTAATGACTGTTGATTTCTTGGGGTTGGGAGGATCTAGACAAAGGAATCTGCATCAACAGCATAATCATCAAGAAATGGAGTTTACTAGAGGAATTAGTCATCCAAGAATGCAAGGGCTGAACCACTTTGAGCAAGCAACAGCACTAAAGAAACCCATGTGGGATGTTTGAAAAAGAATATACAAAATTTCTTTTTCTCCTACAGGCTACATCTAGGTACTACTTGTAATGATTTCTATCTTCACTTCTTTAATTAGCTCTCTCTCTCTCTCTTCAAGTTACTGCTTCAAGCAAGGGAAGAACCTCAAGTGTTTCGCTAAAGAGCAAGCAAGGTGTTGAGGATTTTTGGCCCAACATTAGCAACTTTGATATGAGTAGAAGATCAAATAGATTTTCTTTCCAAAACTCTTATTTATCCTGTGAATTCTGTAGGTTACTGAAATTAATGCCTGGCCTAATTATTATATTTATACTCTAAACATTATTATATTAACAAGGTATAGTAGGTAGGTGCTCCTAACAAAAATAGATATGAATTGGTCTAATCATGGACGTCTAGCTAGAAGAATAAGAAAATTTTTGTTCGGTTCTGAAAATTGAGCTGTAGACACCCACTAATATATTGGCCTCTGAAATCCCCAATTACCTGTTCATCACATTTTCATATACACATTCTTTTTTGGATTTAGGAATCACAGAGTCAAAAGTGTGGAATTTGTTTATTTTTAGCCATTAGATTTGAAACTCAAGCTGTTAGCAAGAAAAAAAAATGAAATCCAATGGCTAAAAAAACTATAGATGTGTATATAAAAAGGTGGTGATTTTAGTCAAATCCTCGAAGGTAAGGCATCCAATCCAATTGGATAGTTGAAAAGGTCAGCAGAACTGGAGTGGGAGCCCAGATCAACTTTTAGACCATCAAATATTCAAATTAAGGGAGCCCACAAAAGGGTTTCAGCTTTTTTCCATGACCAGAAGAGGTATACTTTATGCATGGACCAGCGCGCCACCACAGGTCCATACTCCATAGCATTTTCCACACATCAGAGGCTGGACCGGGAAATTTGTATGGCTCTGGAGTATTTCCTTGTAAGCATGTAAAATGGAAACCACCAAAAATTTGATGGCATCATCACTGTCAACGGGCAAGTCCTCCTTCCTCTCCCACTCTCTCCAAGCCTCAACTTGCACTACTCCCAATCAAACAATACCTGGTACGTCCAAAAAGGTGATGGGAACAACCTTAAAAGTTAATGAGCTAGCTACGGTGCTGCACAGCTGGAAAAGCATAGACAATGGCATTGGAGCGTTACTTTCTAGCATGCAAAAAGATCTCCATCCTCAAGATTTACATGACTCGAACATCTGGGGATAGGAAAGAGAGTGTTTTCGAGGGGTGCCTAGGCCTCCAGCCAATTTACACCTTTGGCATTGACATCTCAGAGGCCGCTACTAGTTGGTGTTGGTTCAGCTTCTCTGGTAGCAGTTCGTGCAAATTTTGGTGGGATTACAAGTTTTCTTCTCGGATCATCATTGCCGCAAAGTGGTCGAACTCTTGCTTTGCTTTATCAATTGGAGGGTATAACCGATGGATCGAAAAAAATGAAGGATTTGGTTGGGAGGTTCTGTTATATGAATTTATCACTGAAGCTTTTTTGTTTAACATGATTTCTCGCTTACCTGTAAGATTGATGTGTTCTTCTAACACTATGAATGATTTTTTTAACGTAATTCATATACCCAGAAACTTAGGTTGGAGATCAAAGGCTACTTTATCGAGCAGCTGAGGAAACGAGAATATGAGAGAGATCATTTGATCCACCTCCACTGATTAGTGGGAAATCTGGTGATTGTCAGCGCAAGAATGTGAATGAACCGGTTGGGCCCCCAGGTTCATGAGGTGAAGTCAATGTTAGTGTCATTGTTTCACCGGCCCCTCTGGGCTGTTTCAACCTATAGATAAGTGATGCTAATATCCAAGCTTTCAAAATTAGAGGTCGCATATTATGCTTTCTAGCGAGCAATAACCTCAATCAGTGTGCAAGGAAGATTCGTCTTTGACTGTGTAGGATTGAAGCATTTGGAGGGCCAGAGGAGGTGGGAGAAGCTGTTGTTCGGACAATCACAGGACCACACCCAGACATGAAAGGAACTTTGACAGAATCAAGTTTACGAGAGGATTCTATCAAGGCAGGTTAATTACTACAGGCTGGAATTCAGAGTTGAGAGCCCCACATTTTGGCGGCATAAAGTAGCAGTTCGTTGTGCTCGTGATGGTAGATTATACACCCTAAATGCACAAACACCAGAATCAGCATGGCCAATTGTGAAAACAGACTCCTATAGGATCGCAGATTCATTTCAAGGCAGCTAGTCCTGGAGCATTATCAAACGTGTTAACAGAGGAACATGAGGTCATCCTTTGTGCGATTGGCTTCAAAAGTACACAGGCTATTCTACATTACTGTTGCAACAAGTTAAAGCTTTTGTTTATACTGAATTCATCTGCTGGTTCGGTAAAGAAAAGGAGGAAAACGCTAAGACCAGAGGAACTTGAATTTCAAGATCATTTATTGAAAAGAGTGAACAACTTGCAATTCAACATCAATCAAACAGAAATGACTTAAAACTAGTTAGCTTTCACTCAAACTTTGCATATTACAACTGCCATGATATGTCAAACACTGAGGCACTAATCATAATGACTAAGATTACATACAAATACATTTATGCATTTAAATTCCCTTTGGCAGCATGTCGGCCACCTAAACAAAATAATTTTTCTATATATAAATTACAAGTAATGTACACCAATTTAAGAACAACTTATCTGTCTTGGCTTAGCACCTTTCTCCAAGTTCTCAGCAACTGCTGCAGTTAAATTGCGATCCTCGAATCCAATTTCAGCACCAAGTCTGCAAAAAAACTTGTATGATTCTTAACGTTCAAAGTAAAGAGAGAAGGATGGGAGAAGGCAGCCATTCTATAAATGTCCAAGAAACTCCAGAAAAATACAGCAAGAATCATGTAAGATTAATATTAGGGAAAATTTGAGC
>Ga0307517_10008430_pt1 | contig 14791 bp, 13 predicted proteins | sample 23_EM_MG_FD_194515 | JGI IMG/M metagenome (GOLD analysis project Ga0307517, IMG submission 194515) | Populus trichocarpa ectomycorrhiza microbial communities from riparian zone in the Pacific Northwest, United States - 23_EM | ecosystem: Host-associated > Plants > Roots > Unclassified | place... | reverse complement strand
CATTCCAAAATTATCAAGCCTTTTTCAAATGGTATACAAATTATTTATAAATTAGATAGGGTCACAAAGGTTTTTGCACATTCATTCAGCATGGCAAAATTATTTAATCGCCTTTACTAGAAATTTTTTGTAAACTTGACTCTAGGGGCTTTATCATGCTTTTATTTTTAAAAGGGTAAAATTATTAATTTAACTTTGGCTAAAAAAAAATATTATTCAAGGGCTTTTTAGTCTTTTACTTAATAGTTAAATTATTCCATTGCCTTCAAATTAAAAAAGTTTTCCCATCGATTTAGAGTTACCTGTTTGGAATTATCATTGTGGTTGCAATTCAAAGTGCTTTTTACTTAGAAATGCATTAAAATGATGTTTTTTTTTAAAAAAATTATTTTTAAAATCAGTACATTAAAACGATTCAAAAACATAAAAAAATTAATTTTTAACAAAGAATAAAAATTAATATTTTTGAAAACACGGATTGGACCGTGTTTCCAAATGATTTCTAAACTTCTAGATTTTATTATTTTATAATTCTTGAGTTTTATTGGGGATGATGGGGTCATTTGTTAAATAAATTTTTTTTTTAAAAGAAGATAGAGTCGCATGGATAACGGCGGATTTTGAATGGCGTCGTCTAATGGCTGAGAGTTTAATTCCAAGGTGGCGAAGGAAGAAGGAGGAGAATAAGGTTTTTTCATTAGATGCTTTTTAGTTAGTTAACTCATTTTTTTTTATCATAAAGTAGTTTCTTCTACTGATGAATTTTATTAGTATTATCAGTGGGGCCATAAAAATATACACCAATATCCTTTTGTTGGAAGGAACTTGTAACTTTATGGAGCTTCTCTTAGCTAGTATAGATACCAGTGCTTGAAAGCAATACAAGTTCAACACACAGGCTTGGTTACTGGTTACTATATATTTTCACGGTCAATTGATCTTTTCTCTGACTTTTTTAATAATGCTTTAAATATCTCACCTTTTTCTTTTCCAATTTAATGGTACTATGAAGTCTGTTGGAAATCGAGTTGGAGTTTCAGAAACATTTTTGATGCGGATGGCACATGGAGCACATATTTTCAATTTATATAATAAACAGATCGATAGATAATACGAAAGGCTTGTGTGGCAGCAAGTATGAAAACCGATCTGGGGTTATGAACAAAAGTGTGACTTCAGATGTTGCTCTGATCATCTTGTCAAGACTTGTGCAGGTTTCAATATCCTTTTCCTTTCTTTCCTTCAATCTGATTAGTAACACTGACTTAGTGAACCAAATATAGTCTTCTATATCCACATCTTTTTGAGTACATCTATCTTTCGTGTTTGTTTCGTGTGCGTTGGCATAAAATACTACGTGTACATTGCATGCATTAAGAATATGCATTCTTGGCTACTTTTTTCATCCAGAAAAAAGTATATTTATCCAGTAGTCTGCTTAGTTTTTCTCATGGTTACCTGGATATGATACCTAATATTTCTTTATCATGCATGGGTTGTGGTTGCTTTTGCTTTCTAATAAATGCTGTTTCTTCTTCTTCTTCTTTTTTTCCCGTTTCCCTGCCTTGCTGAATAAACATTATTTACATTCTGGCATAAAGGAAGCACCGATACCCGAGGTTTGTGAAACTTTTAAAGTTGCTAGAGGCATGGTTCAATCCTTACAAGAAAATGCTGGAAGGTTTGCATCTGTGGTTTTGTGAAATACTTGGATGCCATGATCTCGAGGACCTGGCTGTGAAGTTCCAAAATTGTGTTTCATTTGGAGTGAGCAGAGATTGTGGAGCTGGCTAATACTCCATATGTTAAGGAAATTGATTCCTCAACACAAAGTCATAATAGTTGTCATTTTGTTGATGTTTCAAAGTTCCTGGTTAATACTCCAGAGATAACCATTATTTTCATTATTTCATTTGTAACGTTCTTGAGCAAGGACACTCTAGAAAGCAGGGTTGCGTACACCTCAAGCTATTGCTGAAGCATCTATTCCCGAAATAGGCAAAGCACTTGTTGAATCTTCATCATGGACTGCACAAGGTGAGCTTAGAAATTTCAGTACATTACCTCTTATGTGATGTTTTTTCTGTAGAAGATGCATCTATCTTTATTCTTGCTTAAATGTCCTAACCAAAGACTTCCCTTAGTTTAAGCTACATGTGATTTCTGCTTTTATCTGAGATAATTTTGTGACTGTTACAGAATTTATTTATCACATATTTTTTTCCTACTTTGAGAGGTTCATACTTTTTATGTTGGGAAGAAAGAATCACAATTATATGATCATCATGCCAAGCGACAACAAATTCTAGAATATTCTTGCATGCTTTAGGCTTATTAATTAATAACTGACGGGTTTCTTAGATAGGAAAATTGTATGTTTCTTGATGGTGTATAAGAAACAAATTCTTGGTTCAGATTGTGTGAATGTTTGTTTTCAGAGTTTGTGGTTGTATATTCAGCATAGGTTTGTGGGTTTAGGATTTTATGGTTTAGCATGTAGTTTTTAGGTTTTGGTGCCTAGAATTTTGTGGGTAAGGTTTCATTCTTAGTCGTTATTCACCTTCCCAGAGTAATTTGTCTCTGCTGTGTAGCATGCATTTATATATGCATTTATCAAATTTTTGGATTTATTGTGACTTAGACAAGTTGACGAAATGGCTGCAGAGGGTCACAAAGACGCATGCAATAGGGAATTGCAAAGAAAATCAAGAATGGTGCGCACAAAATTGTAATGGACAAAGCAGAAGAGGCAGGGGTTTTTGCTTTCGCAGCTTTCAAATCACTCGGATTCAATGTTCTGCAGTTTTCTCCGCCTTTATTATCCAACGCTCCTGAAAATCTTGTTGAGCAAGGAACTGCAGGTACCTTGTTTGGGGATGATTCCAATATTGTTTTGCATGTGGACCAAAGAGATCACACTTCATCCACGCTGTTCATAGAAGGTAGTAAGAATTCTGGTAAAGTTACTCTGGGAACTGGATAAGACAAATTAACAAACACAGTCAGCGTTGGATTGGTAATTGCTGCAGAAGGAAGCTCAAATGGTCCGATTCAATTCAACGCTGGTGCTGAAAATTCTACAGTACCCTGTCCAATTAGGACAGAATGGCGATCATAAGAAAAATGCAGAGGCACAATCCTCTCTGTCCAATTAGGACAGAATGATGATGGAACTGAGATCAATGACAGGATCATTAATACCAGAGTGCAGGAGCAATGTAGTAGAGAAAATTTAAGTAGGAATAATGTGGACAGTGCTTGTGAGAAGGGTCCTATTAATGCAAGCAATATTTCAGGTGGATTTGATTCTTTGTTATATCTCTGGCATGCTACCCGAGAATTCTATTTTGATATCCACTACAACAAGTGATCGGAAGTAGAATCTGTCACCTCATTTGAAATACATGGTATTGCCATCTGCTGGGAAAATTCTCCTGCGCACCACATCAATCTTCCTAAGGATCTACTGTGGTCTCATAATCGAAGGAATGACTCCTCACCTCCTAGTGCATCTAGTGGCAGAAACAGTACTCACCCACCTGAGAATTGGTTGGAGATAGTTCGACAGAGATGGAACAAAATTGGAGAAATAATGGGAAAGGGAGGTGTTCCAAAATTTATGTGTAATTTGAAAGTTCAACTTCAGGTACTCAATGGTGCTGTTGTTTCCATTCAGAGATATGGTCTTTCAAGGAAAGTCTCCATTCCTGAACTCATAGACAGTTTGCACTTAATGTTGTCCCCTATTAATATTAAAGAAGCAATCTACATGTGCATTGTGGCATGGATTCTTTGGCCTGATGAGGAGAGAAGCTTCAATCTGAATTTGGAGAAGGTAATGTTAACTGGTTGTATTTAACAGCGTGAATCCAAATATTAGCATATGTAGACTGTCTTTGAAAGGGGACGTTTCTTTTTCTTTTTACAGTTAGCTACTTCGTCTTGTGTTCTTTCCTGTTCCACTGAAGTATTTTTAATGGTGAAAAGGCAATGAAACTCTAAATTCCTTGTTAATTATGCATCACTTCAAACTGGTTTATTATTGTTATGATGATGCAGGAAGTCAAGGGAAGGTTATCCAGTGAGGCTGTGGCAGCTGCTATTTGGAATGGCAGGTGGAAGAATCAGATGTGAAGAGTTGCTCATAATGGTTGCTGTCGGCCGTGTTGCAAAAACACGAGCCCTTTGTTTTGGTCTTTGAAGTTTCTGACTTCTGAGGGACTCGTTGAAGCTCTCAAGAACATTGAAATCCTGCATCCTGCTGGTAAATATTCTGTTGCTTTCAGCTATACTTCCTTAAATGTAATCTTTGTTTCTTGGTATTGAAACTTCACACGAGGTTCCAATAAAATTCAGAGGGTAATATCTTGAGCTTCATCTTGCTTATTTTCATGGAATTGATGGGATGGTAACACAGGATCATCTGGTAGGGATTCCATAGCATCGAGCTCAGAAATCAACCATGTTGTCAGGGAGCTTGCAGCGTATTTTGAAGCTCCACCTAAGGACCCAGCCCTGGATTCGTGGTTCCATTCCATACTAAATTCCTTCAATTGTTTTGTAAAGTAAAAGTTGCAATCTAATTGTTTAATTAGAGGCTGCTAACATCTAATGTTAGTTTTTGCTCTTCATTAAATCCTGGCCTCTCTTATCGTCTGGTAATGCACATTCATAAATGCTCATGTTATGCAAGATATTTTTTTTTTGGAATCCCTGAGCTAGTATTGTCGGTAATTTCACTCTTCAACGTGATTCTCTCATTACTAATTTTTGTTCTGGCAAAATTGTACAGGTGAATGTTCTTGCAAACATGGAACTTTGGGGGATGGGTGTTGACATGGAGGGGTGCCTACAAGCACATACAGTACTGAGGAAAAAAGCTAAGGGATCTCGAGAAGAAGGCTTGCGAGTAAGCTGGCATGACATTTTCACTGTACACAGCAGCAGACAGTGCCAATGTTCTATGCAGACACTTGAAGCTGCCCATACCAGAAGGACACAGGAAGGGGAAAAAACATCCTAGTACTGACATGTTGGATTTGTTAAGGTACGAGATGGTCATCTCTTACTTTCTAACACACAATATCTTTTAAGTGAAGTACATGCTAAGTACATCTTGCAATATTTGTATATGCGAAATGAATGTGCAATTTATCTATATAGATTTTTTCCCTTATCTTCAGGTTAGAACTATTTCTTTTCTCTTTTTTCTTTTGTTACTGTAATTCTCTTTAATTTTCTTCATTTTTAGAATCCAAATTTAATTTTAGTGTCGGTAACCATTTTTCCTTATGAGTCATGCAGTGTGTTGAACATGTGGTTGATTTCGAAATGAGTACAGATGGAAGGGGGATGGTGTTGAGCCATAGCATTACCAATTAAAGGCCCATGGCTTCTCTGTTCCTACTCAGGTAATATGGGCATTTAGCTTGTAACCCTGCCTCGTGCTTCTCACTTTATGAGATTATGCGTATTTGTAGCTATTATCGAGTCCAGTATATACCAAATATCAAGTGTGTTAAAAATCCCCGACCTAATTTAGCCCCTTGCTTTCAGTAAATAAAGAAAGCTAACCATGCAACAGGAGAAAAATAGAAGTTCTTTGGGCCTGCGGGTTGTGGTTTCTATACATCAATCCTATTCCTAAAGGATCTAAAGCTCTAATTCTTATTGCAGGATAACTGGCTACTATTAACAGCAGATTATTCTCAGATAGAATTACGTCTGATGGAACACTTCTCTAAGGACTCCACATTAATTGAACTCCCTGCTAAGCCACATGGTGATGTTTTCATCATGATAGCCGCAAGATGGACTGGAAAACCTGAAGATTCTGTAAACTCAGTTGAGCGAGATCAGACCAAAAGGTTGGCTATGGAATTCTTTATGGAATGGGTGCTAACAATCTTGCTGAACAACTGGTTTGTATCTCTGATGAAGCTGCAGGGAAAAAAATAAAAGCTTCAAAAGTTATTTTCCTGGTGTTGCTTCCTGGCTCCAAGAAGCAGTTGCATCTTGCTGTCGAAAAGAGTAAGGGTATTGAATTTCTTTCTTATTATTTTTTATAGAGTTTTACTAGAGAGATGGAGAAGAATGATACACAATGAGAATAAGACACCCACCCAAACAGCAAAAAGAAACAACTCTAGTTCAAAATAATAAAGGTCTCCATTCCCTTTGCATAACTGCTAAAGAAGTGCCTCTAAAAGCCCCTGCAGCATTGGATTTCTTTCTTACTATGCCTTGGCGAGCATCAGTACTGCCTATTTTCTTACAAAAACAAAGGCTTTGATTATAGTTGTTTGACACTTAATTTTTCAAATTTGATTTGTTTTTTCACACAAATTTCCACACTATTTTGACTCCTCCGCTGATCAATATTGCATCAAGTCTTTGACACTGATATACATGGATGATCTTGTCATTACAGGGAATAATCCATCATTTGTGCACTCTGTTATTCAGCAGCTAGGTGCCCTGTTTTCTCTCAAAAACATGGGTTCACTTCATTATTTCTTAGGTATTGAAGTGATCCCCAATCCAGTAGGGTTATTTCTTTTTCAACCTATTAACTTAAGCTGTTAGGTGAGGTCCTAAGATATGATTTATATTACTCTTTAACACACCCCTTCAAGTGAAAGCCCTTTGAGCTTGAAACTTATACAGACATACATTACTTTATGCTTAATTTTTATCAAATAAATAAGAATGGTGAGATTTGAATTCGTGACCGCTTGGTGATCAAAGCTCTGATACCATATCAAAGAACCATTTAAACCCAATAGTTTAAACTGTTAGGTAAGGTCCTAAGATATGATTTATATTACTCTCTAACAGTCTTCACTTGATTTATTTTAGTTCTGTTCTATCTTGTTCTATTTCTTACTTTGTTTTTAAGTGGTAAAGATTTTACATAATTCTGAAGTCCTTTCGGATGCATTTATTGTCATTTTCTTTATTTGTAAATATTTGGCTCTATCTGCTCTTCTATTGCTATAGTCTTGGCGTCAAAAGTTCCTTCTGCTGTCTTTCTATTTGACAGTGTGCAAAGACAAACCTTTTCAAATCCAAGAGGGGTGTAGCTCTGTATTTAAAGTAACTTGAGATTATGCATGGCATTCAAGTTTTCCTCTTGTTCTTCAAGAGTTAATTATCAGAATACACACACACACATATTACTTTAAGATTTATACACTGGTAATTCAGATATGTGGAGACCATCAAGGGAAGAAAGTGATTCTTGTCAGAAAAAAAATTTGCAAACAGTGAAGAAAAATCAAAAGCTCAGAGACAAGCAGTTAATTAAATATGTCAGGTATAATGTATTTTTTGGATGGTTTAGGACAGCATGACCTAATAATAGTTTTGTCCTGATAGCGGCCTCTTACAGGGTTCTGCTGCTGACATCATCAAGAGTGCAATGATAAATATACGCTCTCTGATTGTCGAAGGAGTTGATTGCTGAAAGGTCAGTGTTGAATTCTTTTGCAGGTTACTTTAGATAACTGCATCAATTTCTTTAGTTTTTTTTTTTTTTTAATTTCCGACAATTCCAATATCTGAGGAAGTATATATAATAATTGCTTGGACATTGGAATTCTGACCTATGCGTTTGGTTTGGTCTGTGATGTGCCAATGCAGCAAGGTTCGTATTTAAATCTGAACTTCAAGTTTCAGTATTGTTTGAGAAAGTTGCTAAGAATCTTGGTGGTAACTATTCAGGTATATGACGAGCCAGTGGAAGTTGATCCCTCCTTGATCAACAAAGCTGCATTGCTGTTACAAATGAGCATGGAAAACGCTGCTGCCCTTCTAGGTATGTGCTCAATACTTCCTTTATCTTGACATCTTAATAATGTAATTCACTATAATTTTACTACATTCATTTCAGTTCTTTTGCAAGTCAAACTAAAAGTTGCAAGCACTTGGGGTTTTGATTGTTGGCAATTTGGACACATTCATTTCAGTTCCTTTGCAAGTCAAACTAAAGTGGTCCAAATTGCCAAAAAGGCTATAAATTTTACTACATTTATAGCCTTTTTGTGCTGATCAACAAGTAAATGAAGTTCTTATGCCTGATTCCTGAAGAAAGAGTTGTTTTGATTGAAAAGAAAACAGTTGCACAGCAGTAGAGGTGAAGATTGTTGGCAATTTGAACCACTGTATGTAATGTGGCAATATTTCAATTGGTTAACAACATTTTGATTTATAAGCTGGAAGATATACTTTCAAATCTTCTGATTAAAGTATAATTTTATGCAGAGCTTCCAGCTTCACGCTAAGCAACATGTTCCCCAAGCCGATGAAAAATTTTATGTGCGACACTTGAATTGCAGTTTTGCAACAAGAAGTCTTGACCTGACATCATCTGGAAGGTTGAAAGAAGAAATCACAGAGGTGCTAAGGAACTGCTTCTCTGAGGTGGACAAGCTAGTAGGATCACTATATATATCACCCGCGTATTTCACTAGAGAGGATCATGCATGAATTCTTTTAGCACAAAGACTCACAGAGTCCTTTGTTCAGCTAGCCTTTAACATATGAGTTCTAATGATTGTTTGTTTTCATAGTTTGGCTGCTGATCCTGCAAGTGCTAGGAAAACTTGAGCCCATAGCTATTCCAAGTTCCAATATGCCTCATGCCAAGCAATTGCTAAAGTACTCGTTGGTGTTGGAAAAAGAAGGTATGTATTGGTACAAGGACGCAGAATTAGTTGGGATAAGCATGTATTGCAGATGAGCTGCATTTTATTTGGCTTCTGGCCTTGTTGTACCTCAGTCTCCATGCTTTTTGGAAATATTATACAGTTCTTGGCACACCTTATTTCCATACCACGGGACAAACCAGTGCATAGGCGCTGTTTTGGGTCACCATCTATGTTGACTTTGTCAATGGTTAGCATCATTGACACGAACATGCCAGCCAGTGGTCGTCCTGGGCTTATCAGGGCTTACATGATGTAAGCCTCAGTGCCCTTAGGCATGGATGGACTCTGTCCATTAAACATTGCTTGGAATCACTCTGAAGTTTATATTTTTCAGTTTCTATCATAATAGTTTCTGCTGCAGGTATTATATTTTTGCCTTAAAGGACCTTTAACAGTGTTTTGTAGCTAAAGAATTCAACTCATATGGTGCACAACTAGCAAAAATGCTATGAAATCTCAAAGACAAGTAACACAAGGAAATGGGAATCCATACCAATCCTGTACTTCTATTGTGATGTCCGCACAGGTTAGCATCTTTCATGTCAATGCAGATATCATTACAGCAATGACTTCACCAAGCTGATTTTGAATTCCTGTGATAAGCATTCATAAAAAGAAGCAGAGATAAAGGAAACATTTGTGTTGCTACAACGGAAATCGTAACTTAGTGGATAGAATTGATGGACAGCTAGTTGAATATTAACATATCACGGTGATCCTTTGTCCATCTTCCATATTAACTAACCATTTCTATTACTCCGTTATCTCAACTCCTCCTCAGCCTATCTCTTTCACATTATTTGTATCTATTTAATTCTCTCAATTTTTCTCCCCGTCTATATCGATCTCCTTACTTGCTTACACATCTCCATCTCTCCTTTTCCATATCTGTCATATTTCTATCTACAAGCTCTTCTCCTCTCCCTTTTTTCCTCTCAAGTTGAAAAAATACGTACTAATTTCTTATGGGAGGCATGGTTGTAGACTTGTAGTTTTGGAGTTGAGGAAAATACCACCTGAGCAGAAACTGTAGGCCATGCTTAGTGCTTGAATGACAGGATGATGAGTTTCCAATTTCTTCTTCAATAACATTCATTTGATAAAATTTAAAATATGTGTGATACCTTGTGATGGGCTTTAGAGCATGTGGGGCTAGTCCTTCCTTACTTTAATCTGAAATTTGTCTTAATTTTTTATCTTGCAGTCTGGTTGCTGTCTTCATCCAAACGACACTATGTTTGGAATAACTAAAGGCATTATATCCCCAAGTAATTCATCATATGAGCTACAAAGTCAACCAACTTTTTTAAAGTCAACCAACTTGATTGACATGTGGTGATTGCACATGTTGTTGGACGAGCTATTAGGTATGGCACACTTTCCAATCCCACGACTTTTTTGCAGCTTACTTTTTATGCTTGTCATCTGTATTTTAAAAGTAGTGCTTACATGTTCTTAGCTGGTTTGAATAGGAGTTTGGATGAGGTTCGATGGCGTATTCCTAGCAGGAATCTACTGCTATCTATTTGAGAAGTTTTTTTTTCTAAAGTCAAGCATGACAAGAAGTGTTGTTTTTAACCATGGCATATGAAGGAACCATGATGGACATAAGAAACCATGATGTGAGCATTTAAAAAAACCATGGCATATGAAGGAAACATGTTGGAAACTTCATGGTAAACCAACAAACTAGAATCTAAAATCCAAACGTGAAGGTTGTGCCTACCAAGCCACGAGCCACCTCTTAAAAGATTCAAGAGCTTTGATCAATTTGGATTCAACTCTTTTTACCAATGACGAACCTGTATAAGATGATTCAATCTCCAAAAATATCCTCACCAAAGTTGTTCTAGCTGAGAAGTTTCAATAATTCAAAGAGTTTTTGAAGACTACAAATTAAAAGGAAGTGTTAAATGTAATTTGTAATGATTCAATGTCTTTCATTATTAGCTTTTATGGCTCTTGTTCTCTTCATAGCCATTTTCCTTGTCTTTGTACCAGCAGTTTCTAACAGAATGAGTGGAATTTTTACATCTGGTACACTTGAACAAACAATCTCGAGTTTCATGGCCAATTCCCTTGTAAATAGAGCAATAGGAATTGATGCCTACTCTTGGTTGAAAATTCGCTCTTCCTCTTCCTCTGCTCCTACTTCTGCCTCTGCTGTGATTCTTACTTTCTCTTGTTCTTCCATATGAGTCTCTTCTGTAAAATGATCTTCCTCCCTCTGTTGATGAAAACTTGCTCCCTTCTTGTCAAAAAAATTGGCTTTGATCTAAGAAGAATGCTCTATTGGTTGCTTGTTGTACTGGTTCACCCTTTGTTCATGCGCTTCTAAAGATCCCATCAATTCATGAATTGAAAGTCTTGACAAATTTTTTGTTTCTTCAATAACAACAACTATATGTTCAAATTTTTATAGCAAACTCCTGGGAATCTTCTCTGCAATTCTTTTATCTGAAACATTGTCTCCACAGCTTTTGATTTGATTGATAATTTCAGTAGTTCTAAAAGAGAAGTCTTTAACCAACTCACTATCCTTCATTGTAAGATTTTCAAACTCTTTCTATAAATTCTGCAGCCGAATAGAAATGGCTTCCCGAGAGCCCTGAAATTCTTTTCTCAATATCTCTTATGCTTCTCTTACCTTCTTAATAGAGAATATCCTGGGATAGATAGATTTGCTTACTCCATGCTGTATTATTCTCAAGGCAGTTGCATTTCTTTACACATTCTGCTTGTAATCTTTTGCATCTTCTTCAGACTAGGAAGCAAAAGATCCTTCCTAGAGTGGTTCTGCAAACCCCTCATCAATTAATGTACACAAGTCTTATGAAATGAAGATAGTCTCCATCTGAGAACTCCAGTATTTGTAATGATCTCCATCAAAGATACACTACTAAAAAAGAGGGTCATTAGCATCGGATGTTAGCAACAGAATAATTCAGATGCAACTTTAGCAACAGATTAGTAATGGATTACATATATATTAATTTTTTAATATTAGCAACAGATTTAGCAACACAAAATCTAATACTAAAAATTAAATTAATATATTAAGAATCAGTAAGGGATTTTCCATTACTAATATGGTTGCACAAAATTTACACTGGAAAAATTCGTTGATGATAAAAATAAAAGATTAGATTTTGAATTTTGTACAAAAACAATAAACAATAATGATGTGTTAATAATTAATTGGTCCATGTATACCTTGCAAAAAAAAAAACTCACACAGTTGGCAAATACCAATCTCAAGAGAAAAATTCCTTTTATTCTTCGAAAGAACCCTAACCCATTTGTCCCTTCCTTCTCAAAAAATCTCATCTCTGTCACTTTTGCAAATTTTTCTCCTGAGAATATATGCTCCCAAGGCATCATTTTCAAAAACATCATTTATCACATTCTTAACTTCTTCTCTAGTGAATCTGCGTTTCCAAGGATTCCATCTTGTAAGGAACAAATATGGTGCGACAAATTAAGATAGCATGTATAATCAGAAACCCATATTTGAGAGATTGTGTTTGTAATTTAGAGAGAATATTTATTGTTTTATTAACTAATTTTATAGAATAATTTTGTAGATCTATTACAAACAATTTGTTAAATAAGGTTGTCATCACATGCTAATGTTTCTAATTCTTAATGTAATGTTCTTTATCTTCATGGTTCTGTGACGATTCCATTGTTGCTTGGTTAGGTAGTGAGGTTTTTTCTAGGGTTTTGGTTTTTTTTTTTGTTTTGTTTTGTTGGGTTTATGTGTGTGGTTTTTCAGAGGAGAAATATGAGTAATGTGTGACAGAGCCCGTAAATAAAAGTTAGACCTTGAATTTTACTCACGTGCTGTAAAAGGTGTTTGGTTGGTTAAATTTTTTTTGCATACTACATCATTTTTACTCATCTTCTTTAGCATCAACCTCTCTCCAGTGAAATTGTTCTTGTTTAGTAGTGTTAAACATAGTAGAGCAGAGAGAGTGAAATTGTTCATTATTAATTTTTTACATTTCTCGTCCTGTTTTGAGCAGGAAATTTACATTCTTGACTGTCCACTTTACAGATAAATAAAGTCAAATCTTTTTTATCTCCTTGACGACTACTTTTGTTCCCCTTTTTAACAGAAAACCTTGTGATTGTCATTTTCACCCATTCATCCACGGATTAACCAATCGCCTGTCCTATTTGCATATACGTACTTGAGAAAAAGGCATAGAAAGTCATCTTCATGTCATGACATTTCCCATAGAATTGGCCCTATATATCTCTTACACCTCACATCACCAAGCTGGGAAAAGGTGATTTATTTTTGGAGGGTGAATGAATGTTTAGAGTAAAACACATATCAATACTATTGTTTTACTATGAACAGAAATTTGACCAAAAAAAAATGAGAAATGTGAACTGTAGGAAATTTTTACTACATTCATATTAGTGTTTCATCAATTCAATCCATGTGGCATCAAAATAATTAATTCCGATGATAAATATGGAACTTTAACTTGGAAAATTCGACTTATTAGTCTTTTTGCAATGCTATTCTTGCTCATTACAAGTTGATTTACTTTTTTAATTTCTTAACACTATTATTCTTGCTCATTTTTATTTTTTATTTTTCTAATTTCAGATTGTTGAACCCATCATCACATCACATTACTTATTTGCATTTGGAGTTGCCAAGTTTTTGGGTTGTTCATATTGGGTCCTCCAGGTTCGTTAATGTAGCTTAAAACTTTTTATTAATTTTAGAAGATAACTTGGTTTATGGAAAAATTGCATGATCATTAAATCTTGGCCTTTGTTTGCTAATAATGGTGTAATTTGTCTCCAAAGTTTTTTTTTTTTATTGCACCTATTTGAAAGAGAAGTTGTAATATTTATGTTGTGCAATTCAGCGACCATAGATTAGATAGGCATAATCTTATTTTAGTTGCTCAGTATTTCTTTATTTAATGTGACGATCTTATGTAATAAATTATTGATCAAATAAATATTTAATAGTTGGTTAAAAATAATGATTATGGCATATGTTTGTAGGAAAACTTCATTTCTACAATATTGCTTGACAATGTAAACAATTATTTTTTTTTCAACAGAAAAGTCTAGTTTACTAAAGATGAAGAAAAAAAATGATGGTGGGAAATAATAAACAGATATTCTTACTATATTCATATTAGTGTTTCATCAATTCAATCCATATGGCATCAAAATAATTAATTCCTATGATAAATATGGAACTTTAACTTGGGAAATTCCACTTATTAGTCTCCTTGCAATGCTATTCTTGCTCATCACAGGTTGATTTACTTTTTTAATTTCTTAACACTAGCATAATAGGGATGAACTCTTTAAAGAGTTTAAGATATGAGATTATATATTTTTATTTTAGGCATAATTATGTGTTGATGAAATCAACTAGCATTGTAGAATTGGGCGTATGTAATAGATAGTTGAATATTTTGGCAAAAGGATGCAGAAATCTGTATATAATGAAAATCTGACGAAATTATAGGAGACTTCTCTTCTCATAGATGGATTTTGAGGAAAATGGAATTTCATGGTTTTGAGTGGGATTCTTGGTGTTTTCTTAGATTGTGTGTTGTTGTTTTTCACTTATAATAATAAATATGAAATTATTAAACTGTTATGCGATGGTAACTTCCACTTTCTTTCTCTGTGCACACCATAACTTAATTAGATGCAAGGAGTATTAATGTAGTAAAAAAAAAGTTTTTTTTTTATGACAGTGAAGACCAAAATAAAGTACGAACCTCTTAGATACAATTAATGTAAAAAATAGTTTTTTAGGGAAGTGAGGACTGAAAAGAAGGAATTAAAGGAATTTTCAGCGAAGGCATTAAGTTTGTTTGACCATTTCATTGATTGAAAACATAAATTAATATATAATTGTTTTTGCAATTTAGATATTAAGAAAGCAAATAAAAAAAAGAGATATGACATTATAACAGGAAATGACTTCTATTATCTTAATAGCTGTATAGAAAAAGCTAAATATGCTAGATGAAGAGGCCATAGAAACAAAATAGCTTCGATATCAAATTTGTTGGAAATAAAAGCAAAAACAAATA
>Ga0307517_10008429_pt1 | contig 14791 bp, 16 predicted proteins | sample 23_EM_MG_FD_194515 | JGI IMG/M metagenome (GOLD analysis project Ga0307517, IMG submission 194515) | Populus trichocarpa ectomycorrhiza microbial communities from riparian zone in the Pacific Northwest, United States - 23_EM | ecosystem: Host-associated > Plants > Roots > Unclassified | place... | reverse complement strand
AGACTGGTACGTGGTGGCAATATTCATTATTATTTCTGGATCACTAACATTTTCAACTCCAGGTCTCTTTAACCTTCCTGGAGCCAATCGTACTCAGATTCCTCCCATCCTTGGAATTGCCGGTCTTCCTCCCCCAATGCCAGTCCAAACCTTTGGCATGGGTATTGGCAGCAACCCCAATTTATCCCGACAATCGCGCCGTTTATACATAGGCAGCATTACACCAGATGTCAACGAGCAAAATCTCGCCGACTTCTTCAATTCGAAGATGATCGAAATGAGCATTGGCACAGGTGGTCCCGGAAACCCCGTTTTGGCCGTCCAATGCAATTACGAAAAGAACTATGCATTCGTTGAGGTAATCTATCTAACGCATTACTCTTACAACAACGTTTGGAAGTAATTGACCCCTTGATAGTTCCGCAGCGCAGAAGATGCAACAGCAGCCATGGCTTTTGATGGAATTATCTTCATCAACGGACCTCTTAAAATCCGTCGTCCAAAGGACTACGGAGGAATTGAAATGTCCTCTCCCGGAGTCCATGTACCAGGCGTTGTTTCCACTAACGTCCCCGATTCCATTAATAAAGTGTTCGTTGGTGGTCTTCCAACGTATCTCAACGAAGAAAACGTTATGGAGCTCCTCAAGAGTTTCGGGGAATTGAAAGCGTTCAATCTCGTTCGCGAAAACGGAACAGGTGCTTCCAAGGTTTGTTTATGGTTCTCTAGAATTGCCCATTTCCTCATGCTCACTTTTTCTTTGAGCAGGGCTTTGCTTTCTTCGAGTACGTCGATGCTGGTGTTACTGATGTCGCCATCCAGAGTTTGAACGGAATGGAACTCGGCGACCGATATCTCGTCGTCCAGCGCGCATCTGTTGGTGCCAAACCTGGCACCCCAGGTCTCTTGCCGAACCCCAACTTACCCTACGACCAATTCGAGATCCCGAGGCCTATTATGCCTGCCGGCAAAGACCCAACAGTCGATGCGCGTATCCTGTTGATGTTGAATATGGTCACTACCGATGACCTAATCGACGACGCGGACTACGGCGACCTCTACGAGGACGTCAAAGAAGAGTGCTCGAACTATGGAGAGGTTGAGGATCTCAGGATTCCACGGCCTGTGAAGAAGGACAAATCAAAGTGGGGCGACACTGGTATTTCCGCACAAGACGCGGCCCGTTTGGACGAGGCTGCGGGTGTTGGGCGTGTTTATGTCAAGTACATCTCACCAGACAGTGCCTCGAAGGCCCTGAACGCATTAGCGGGGAGATCGTTCGCTGGAAGGTCGATCATTGCCACCCTACTAAGCGAGGATAGTTTGACCACCCCACCCCTGAACTTGATTTTCGCACCTCAGCCAGATGCCCCGCCCCCTCTTCCAATGTCATAGAGCGGTCAACGCGATCGTCACTCTCTCCTTTCGTCGACATGAAAGCTTTGTGTTGATGAAAGGATTCATTTCTATTTTGCAAATCTGCTAGTTTGTTGTCGTACTTAAATAATAAAATCATTCTCTGTCGAATGTATGCACAAGCATATGAATTCTGGATACTTATCCTGGAAGCACCTGATTATTGGTGGTCATGTTCCCTGATTCCATATCAAGATTTTTCGCAGGCCTTCTGTCATTTCGTGGGTATGTTCTTGCCTGAACACTACTCGCGCATTTCGACTTGCCGACAAATAGTCTTACCCTCATCGTGTAATATCCAAGCCAAAAATGTGGCCATTCTCGGAGTCTAATGCAGCTATTATAACGGCGAAGCGCGCCCAACGTGCTGAAGCGCTCGCCGACATCCCCCAGAGCGTAAACACGCAGTCGGAATTTACAAAGGCTACAGGTGCGTTTAAGCGTTATAGCTACTCTGGAGTCTAAGCCAATGCTGGCCCTAGCTGTGGAAATCGTTTCGCGCATAGAGCGCGGTGAATGGACGGCGACCCAGGTCTTGGAGGCGTATATCTCGCGTGCTGCTTTCGCCCATGCAAAGACAAACTGCCTAACTGAAGGTAAACCTTTGAATACTTGGTAAAGATTCCGGAGGACTCATTTTATTATGCAGTTATGTTGGGGCCTGCCAAGCAGCGCGCAAAGGAACTGGATGAGGACTTCGCTGTCACAAAGAAATTGAAGGGACCTCTTCATGGTGTTCCTGTGAGTCTTCCCCAGGCTCCCTTGACGTCAAATGGCCTGAAGAATTGGCTAGATCAGCATCAAGGAGCAGTGTGGGTTTGCCATGCTTTATATTACTTCACTTCCAGATGAATTTACCTCCCATGCATAGTCGAAATCAGTGGTTATGACACCTCTGTGGGATTCTCTCAATGGGCAAACAAGCCGGCTACGAAAAACGCTGATGTATGTTGCATATTCACGTCTTTCTCAAATATTGCGGAGGTTAACTGCAGAATCCCTGTCGTAGATTGTCAACCTTTTACTTAGCGCTGGTGCGATTATCTATGTCAAGACCAACATTCCGCAGACCATGTTTGCTTTTGAATGCTCTAACCCTGTCTGGGGCTGCACTACAAATCCCTACAACGAAGATTACACCTGTGGCGGTAGCTCAGGGGGTGAAGCCGCCCTTCTGGCGATGGATGGCTCTGCCGCAGGAATCGGCACTGACATTGGGGGCAGTCTACGCATCCCGACTGCCTATTGTGGGATATATTCTTTGAAACCTGCTAGCGGAAGAGTTTCGTATTATGGCGCAAAAGGCGAGGATGTTTGCGGCTCTCCAAGAATTGTCGAATAACCACGAGTTACAGGACCTGTCCCCGGATTTGAGGGTGTCTTGACCGTAGCTGGTCCCATGGGAAGGTATGAACGTAATAACACTCAAGTGTTCTGACTATTTATTGTTGATTAGATCTGTACCCGACCTCGAGCTCATCTCTCGGGTGGCCTTCGGAGCACCGAGCACAAACAATTTCATCCCTCCTCTTCCATTCCGAGAGGTCAAATTGGCTTCGAAGCTGAAATTTGGTTACTATACTTCGGGTTGGTACTTTACTGTGTTCAAGTTGTATATTTTCCGGTTGACCTGAATTTTATTCAGACAACTACATCAAAGCATCTCCAGCTTGTAAACGGGCGGTGCTCGAGACTGTTGAGGCACTTAGTAGCGCTGGACATGAGTGTGTGGAATTCGAGCTACCTGACGGTGCGATTGTGAACTTTCACGTCGTTATTAGTGGCGAAGGCTGACGTACTTGCCTCTAAGCACACATACCCTTCAACCTTTTCGCGGCTATTACCTCCTCCGATGGGTATAAGACAATGCTCAGTCATCTCGGACCGGACAAAAAGGTTTCGTTTATCCCCCATTTCTGGTTGGTGGCCTTGTTAAATGTCAATCCAGGAAAACGCCTTGTTCTTGGTTACGTTGGCTCCAAAGCTTCCCTGTGGGTAGTCGATCATCTTCATTTTCCTGCACTCTTTCATGTTTACTCCAGCGGTCGTTCGAATTTTCGCAACGTGGATCATAGAAGCCTTTTTGGACGATAAAATATTTGCAGATACCATCCGAGCCACCAAAGCTAAGAATGTATCTGATTACTGGAAACTGATTTCTGAGAGGGATCAATATATAAGACGTTTCTATGAAACGGTAGGTCCTACGTGATCATTCCTACGTGCGCTGAAGAACTATCTTGAAATGCAGGTATGGGAGAAGTATGAATTCGACAGCATCATCGCACCTGTTCAAGCCCTTCCCCAATTGCCGCACGGGTGAGACCAACCTTGAACGTTTGAACCCCCCAGATCCTAACTTAATCGTCGATTTCATTTCAGTGGCTGCGATAATTTCTCTGCCATGGCTACCGCCACCATCCTTTACAACGTCCTCGACATGCCCGTTGGGTGCCTGCCCGTCACACGTGTCGACCCAGGAAAGGATCAATTGACAGAGGAATGGGAGAGAGGACCAGGATTGGGCTCTCGTGTGCTCGAAAGTGGGATCTATCGGGGTAAGGAGCCCCTCTACAACCCGGAGGCGACGAAAGGTATGCCAATCAACATTCAGCTTGTGGGGAAAAAATGGGAAGAAGAGAAGATTCTTGCGATCATGCATGTCGTCGACGAGGCGTTGGGCAAGGAACGCGGATTTGGTCCTGGAGCTTGGGATGCATACATGCAGAACTCAGAGCGGTAGGGTGTTGGGCCTGCGGACTTTTGGATCGGATAGATATACCTTTTAATTGAAAGTGTCGGGCTTATATACCGAGCATGAAACAGGAGTAAGAGGAGTGTATTGTACAGGCTGCGAGTCTCGACCAAGCTGTAAGGTTTTGGTCATGAGGTAGGCCTCCCTGCATGTCGGTCCTCCTTTCTCTGCTTGATCTGGAGCCCAATGAGTTTTCAAGCCCTCCATGAGTTCACGATGCACCTGAACGCACCCATGTACTCTTACAATCCCGATAAGCCTGGAAATACTCGAGACATGCGTCGCGGTCATAGTCGTTCCGTGTTAGACAATCCATTGACGCTTTCGAGGCTGCTGCACAAGGACTTCAATTTCAATCAATACACGTTTACAGTGTTATATGAGAGATTATACCCACTCAATGAACTTGGAGGTTACTTCACGACCCTACGGGTTGAACCTGTGAAGCTAGAAAACGAGTCAAGGACGCGTGTTGACGTACAGAAAACTGCTCCCTGTAATTGAGGGGCCTAATGTTGTCCTCAGGTGCAGGTATGGGCTCCGACTTTTGCTTGGACATGGCCAAGAGCAAAGGGATGGTAATAAGAAAGAACAATGCGGGACGAGCCGTGGGAATTGCTGCCGATATGGCAAGTTCGTCATGGTGCTTACTTTATATCGTTGTTTGCACAAGTCCTTGACAAGTCCCCATACTTCAAATGCCGTCCATGGTAGGTTATCTTTGCCCTTTTTTTTGTTTTACATAGGTGACACTGCGTGATAACGATACACTCTTCATATTTCCCAGTCATCATTTTAGGCGCTGATGGAACAAACTTTGATGAGTTTTAGACGTTGAACCACTTGACTTCAATATTAATGCTATCATGTACATAGATATCGATATGGCCCTTTGTGCAAAGGCTTACCTTGCCCCAGACTCGAGTTCGATGCGAATTTATTGCGTTCTTCGGGCAGACCGCTCACTACCCCGAGGGCTTGCTAGCCTTGTCCATATCCACATATCTCAAATGCATAGATTGTAGGGTATAACCCATTAAACGCCGAGATTGATGATCCGCCGATTGCTTTGTGTGATCGACGTACCTGGAGATCGTTGAGCCTTATGCCAGTGTACATACTTGTATGCGGAATCCCAGATTCCAGCACCTGCAACATCTGCTAGCCTCCCGCTGGCACATATCCATTGCTGCCAACCTGCCAACCCTTTGCTAGAAGTCATGCAGCCCACATAATATGTACTTTTCAACAAGCCTGACGCTACACTTCGGGGACGCCTGCACGGAATTTTATCTCCAAGAGAGAACTTGACTCAGGGCAAGTAGCCTTGTTAGTGGAACAACGTGCTAGAAGTTGGCTGGAAGGAGGATAGTAATTTCCACTCCCTGTTTGAGGTTTGAGCATACTAGACACGACGCCTTCGAGGAACCAGCCGGCTGCTTTCTTACTATGCAATAAAACTGCTGTGGAGGCCTTTGGAGCGTCGAGCTCAGGTTCCAGGTGGAGCCTGGGATCAGCGACACGGCTCCGCAAGCAATTCCCCGTGATGTTCGGGATGTAATAAACATGTTCAGAGCATGTTTACTGGATTGCGATTAGGGACACTCATCATTCCGGACATTTGATATGAAAGCCACACTGTTTTACATAAAGTCAGGAACAAACTTCTTGGGGCTTGCAAACTTCCATTTGTTGCGAAAAGGGAGGGCAAAGAATGAAGATGTTCTATAACCAGTCATACTAAGGTCTTTTTGGAAGAGAGGGAGGGTCCACAAAGGATGGAGGCATCTCTGGAATTCAGCAGTATCGTGCTCCGCACGAGGAGGTGATTAGGGAGTTATAGAATACAATAGTGTAGATATAATTTACGGAAAATATCATTCAATGGTCATGGCAAGGGCGATTCAGACGGCGGTGGATGTCGAGGTATATTGGAGGGGATTGCGCTATCCAGCATTACCACTGAAGCTAACTCGGAACTCGCCTTCGTGGACATGGGATTCCTTGAGCCCCAAAGGGCTCATTTTTCCATGGAAAGGCGGCGCTCCTGAGGAACGATGAGAAGAGTGCCGCCCGGACGCTACTGCGGGCCGAGCCGAGGGAAAAGGGAGGATGTTCGAATGGGGAGAATTAGGGGTGCGGGGGGCGCCTTCAACGTCAGATCTAGACGACATGCTCTTCGCGTCTGACGTCTGGTCCTCGCCCCTCTCGTCTCTAAACATATTTGCGAATGGGGCCAAGATAAAAGTAATCAAAGGCATAACAGAGAAGCCGACAAGGACGGTGAGAGATATCCTTGTTGCCTTCGATTCTTGCAACCAAACGTACAGCAGTAGCTGAGCAAAGATGCAACAAGCTCCTATTATAAAGCATAACAACCCTAGAAAATGGTTTGTCAATTCGATACACTTACGGGACGGGATGCTCAGAAAACTTACAGTGCCAAACCACCCAGCGCCATAATGCGCCAATCCCATAGATCCGGAGGATGCGATGTTGTGGTACTGAGATTTTACCTCCCAGGGGGATATTAGAGTCCCGAGCCGCGTGATAAGGTATTTCTCCGAGGCGGTCCAGTAAAATGAAGCAACTTATGCATGCACTGATATTGAGGAATACGGAGGAGAACCCGACGGCATCGAGGGCCACGAGGGTTCTTGATGATTTTGGTGAGGCAGAGAGATTATCTGGTGTCTTGAAGAAGACCAAGAGAACGGTGGATATCAAAGCGAGCAGACCTGACTGGTAAAATGTTGGAATGTGTTGAAGGCAATAAAATAACTGGCAAGGACGTACAATAAGGGCGCTGCTTTGGCATGAAATTAGCCAGCCTTGTTGGATGGCTTCTACGGTTGATGGTAATCTATCTGTGAGGGCATTAGCAGTGATAATTTATATGATATAATACCTACAATCTAGAGAAGTTGATCGTTGCACCATGATGCAGTAAATGGTAAATGGACAGCACAATAATGATCGGAGGGTGAGATCTTGCAGGAGAATACTTACATAGTAGCCGTTTAAATCGTCTGTTATGTACTACCTGACCATCTGGCCATGAGGCAACGTTTTAAGGTGGTAACGAGAAAGTGCGAAACATGAATGATCGTATATGATGGCGGGAAAAGTTTGGGTGTAGGGAAAGGTTTCGAGTGAGTCAGAGGCGCTATGGTGCTGCATACATGCAGCACAGACGGAGGGAAGCAACCCCCGCCTGCATTTGCAATTAATACAAGTGGAGCGGAAGAGTCCCAATGTAATACACGAGGGTCGCCGGAGATGACTCCCATTCTGAGTAAAGTGGACAGCTCCCTTGGATTACAGGCTTTGATGAAGGGTCGGGTGTCGTGCAACAACGATTACGATTTCGTGGAGGATACATATGTAAGATCCCGCGATTTTCAGACGCGATTCCAGTTTCAGATATTTACCCAGAGGCGACCAGAAAAGTGCAAGAGATTGATCCGCTCGAGACACTGGCAGTAACCAGTTGGCTGCCCAAAGGCTCTAAATCAAATCTAGTGGATTAGCCCTTGAAGGTCCCTACACGGGAAGTGCATGAGATTGTTAGCGTTACTTTCTGCAAAGAAATGTCCGGAATTGGTTAAGAGCAGGAAATGGCGAAAAGATTCAAACTGGGCGTAGCGTCACGGCGATGATAGAATTGGGCTTGAGTTTCGGCCCGTTCGTCCCTGACCAACTCGCACGTCTCTCTCATCTGCCCCTCCAAGCAAATGCACGAAGGGCCAAGGGCATCTCTTGACCTCACCCATGTTCTTTGTACGTTGTCCAAGTCATTCATGAGTATATACCAGAACAATTTATTCGTAGCGCGACTATTCACGTCCTTCCAGACGATGATTCATCGTATTTCTCGCTCGCCCTGGCGCTAATAACCCTTAGTCCAATATTGCTCATGGTGAGTCCTGCATATAGAGCAAAGTGCCAGTTGTTTAGCGCTATACAGGCATCTTATGCAGCGTTAGCTGTCCAGACCCGTGAATTTCTTGTCATTGTTATGTGGGCAGGGCAGTTATTTGGAGAGCTCCTCAATTGGGTGATAAAACGGGCAATCAAGCAGGATAGACCGATACGTGCGACTTTTACAGCTATTTCAGGGTTTCATTCTGAAGACATTTTTTCCAGAACACATTGGAAATGGGTACGGCTTTCCCTCTTCTCACAGCCAATACATGGCATATTTCGCATCTTTCTTGATGTGCCATCTGTATTTTCGACACCGGTTTTCATCCACTGGATATTCCTTTCTCGACTTTTTATGGCGTATGACGGTGTATGCTGCCTTGCTTGGATGGTCTGGACTAGTAGCTTATTCAAGGTGTGCACTGAAAAGCTCTTTTATGGCCGACAGTCCTGATAATACGACAGATATTATCTTGGATATCATAACTTTCACCAAATATTCTGGGGAGTCGCGATCGGTGCTGGATTGGGAGTTTTCCTTTACATCGTAACTGAAGCTGTTCCAAGCCGTTACCCAAGTTCGCTGCTCGCCGACGTGAAAGCCAGTTTACTGAATAATCCTGTGGTTGTGTGGCTACAAATACGCGATGGCTGGGCTGTTTGGGCTGATGGAGGACGTGAAGGAGAGTGGGTAAGGTGGAGACAGGAATGGGAGAAACGGCGGAAGGTTCAGAAAGGAAAATCCTCATGACATTTTAGCATGTAGATTAGTCTCCTTCTCCGCATCCAGGGAGGCTGTATTTCGCCCATTCCTTCGGGAGGTAGATCGTGCATTTCCCTCATACTCGATGATGACCAGGGATTGAATCATAAAAGCGAAGATTCACCCATCAATGCCATAGCCAACCAGTCTGAGAATACACGTCGTATTCATGGAGAGTTGTGTGCGTCACACAAAATCCCTCCTCATACTTGCAGTCATCTTTCTACTTAATCGCTAGGGTCCGCGTCGTGACTATTCGTGATCGTGTTAACCCTAAGATCCTGCTTTGAGCTTACACCACTCGATCATGTTAATGCCCCTTAAGAGCTCTCAAGAACCTTCAATTCAAATGCTCACATGGCACGAAGCTTTCTCATGAAGATCGGTTGCGAGGAATAAAACGTCATTGATGAAGTCATATGTCAAGCCGGCGGAAAATACGTATAAGGGACTTGGAATTCATATCTGGCTTTGGCAATTTATACGTTCCAAGCACCCCAGACGTCCGGATCATCCACATCTCCCTACAGTTACCGCGGTGCTAGACAAACCAATGCATTCCGTTTCTGTCTCGACGCGTACCCCGGTGAATATGTGTATTTCTAACGTTGTCTTGACGTTTATTGAAGTGGGTCTTCTGCAGATCAATGGCGGCGCCGGCAGGGAATTGCCTCCTTCGGGGAACCCTGATCAGCCTGTGTCCGGCGCTTCTTCATCAAATGAAGAATCCCCATCAACAGTTAGACCTCGTATTCGTACTTCGGGTATGTTTCTTTCAGAAATACTTTAATGGAAAGTACTCATTTGTATTTAGAATCGATGCAGGACATTGTACAACACAAGAACGCAATGTGAGTAGTGCAAAGCCATGACCATCGGCAGTGACGTGCAGGCTTTTGATGTACCTCCCCTTCATTTAGCCAAAGGATCTCACAAGCCTTTGCAGCTTGAAATGGTGCACCAGCCGTCCTTGGATACATATCTCACCAACGATTCTTAACCTTATTCCTCGGGCCCGAATTCTAGCTGACAACATATCGGGGATTGATTTTATTTATGGAACCTCTTCAACAAGTGTGATGTAAGATAGTTATTCATCGTGTGTCTTGTCAAGCCGGAGCTGGACGGAATGTTGCCTATTTAACAGTTTGTACAATGGTTAAATAATCAGTATGGCATATAATTTACATATACGCAAAAAGCGGCAATTTACACTGGCGACTAGGTGAGATGCCCCCAATCAACAGAGATGCCCAGCCTCTTCACACCTGCTTCCAAGAATCCCCCACACTGCCGAACTTTAACAGTAGAAATCGGCAATCCAGCCTGTGAACGTCTGCGAAGGAAGTGTAATAGGCCTGAATATCTGGGGTTCGCCAGGTGGTTTCCGAAATAGATATATTCGAAAGAAAGGAGACGCAGAGCTGGAAGGAACACAGTTTCGTGCCTTTCGTGGTAATCGTTGAAAATGAGGAGAAGGCGATCGAAGGTGGTGTTCTCTGTGACGCGCAGCGCTTGCAAATTTGTGAAGGGAAGGAGGAGTTGGATGATCTGTGAGTCGGTGAGTGGGTTAGATCCATGGAAATCGAGGTCCACGTCGACCACGCCTAGCGAAATTATAGATAACATGGCAAGAAAAGGAGGAAAGAATAAGGGAACGGCATCTGCGTTTGGAGAAAAAGACGGAAACCAGTATAAGGAAAGGGTGTCGTCTCCCTCGGGTCCGGGCCTTTTGTTTTTAAATCCGAGCTTGGAGCGATTTGCTGAAAGGAGTATTGATTCCACTGGGTTGCGACCACCGTTTCCCCAAGCGCCGAGTTGATGTTGAAGTTTAGACACCATGTTCCAATAACCGTCGTTAGCTTGAGAATTGTAACATCCAATGTCCATCCCGCAAGATGGAGGAAGTCGCAGGTTGACAAAAAATTGGGTGCACGGTTCAAGATTTCCGACCAGTTTGAGGTATTTGAGTCTAGCCAATTCAACGACTGGCATACCCCAAGCGATATTTCTGGATTCGGCGAATGCGTAGGTCAGCACTAGATCCTCCAGCTCAGGTAATCCGCGGAGAACCTCCAGCCACCTTGCTGGAGCAAGAGCGGATCGAAACCCAGGGTACGAAATAGAGAGTGTGGTAAGTGTGTGGAAAATAGGGGAGGAAATTTCTGCATTGCAGCCGTATAGGATTAGGTTCCTGAGACGAGGAGTACAGTCACTGAAGAGCGCCGTGGGTAAGGTAAAGTGTCCATCGGGATCTCCTTCGATGCCCACAGAGAGTGTGTGGAGGCTCAGCATTGGGGAATGGCAGAGATTCTCGAGCAAAAATTCCCAGCTTGAAGGGTGAATTTTGGCGATAAAGGTGTGGGATCTAGGGGCCAATGACAGGGCAACAGCGAGGGTGTTAGGGCTGTCAGTGGCATTCTGCATCTTCGTCATTGATTGAACTTGGTGGATATAGAATCGTTGGGAATCAATAGGAAATTGGGGGAAGATAATATTGAGGGGGACTGGTCCTGCACGGAGAACAACTTCATTCACCCACGCCAAAGAATCAGAAAAATCTAGGGAGTCGGCCCACATCATTGGGAAGGATAGGGAGAAAGCCCTCCATTTGTGGAATACCTGTGAGGTTCGTCGGGAGGTTTGACTGGGACGATGTGGGTGGTCAAAGTCCAAATGAGAATTGATCAAGAAGATCTTCGATAATATGTCCTCGTGGATCGTTGATATTGCAGCCTGGGAGTTGTACAAGCGGCGGCCCTCTACCGTTGAAAGGTTAGGAACGCCCGAATTATAATCATCTACGGACATTGCCATGTACTGTGGGGGGATCTACCTGAGGACTTCACTGTTCGACCTGCCTACCTGCCAGGTCGGATGGAGGTACCAACAATAAAGCCGTGGGAGAGAGATAAGATAGTGGCACTGTATAGCTAGCATGCGGATGGATTTGGCCGAAAAACCTTAGGTTGAATCGTGGTGCGGACATAAATGGTTGATTTTCATGCGGATATAAATGCCAAAAAATGGCCATTTTGGATCGAACCTCTGACAGTAAAGCAGGGTCCTTATGTGACTCCCGAGGTTTTGCGTCTTGAGCCAATAACTAAGACTACTTGCTCTTGGGAGACTCGGCAAACTCTTCGACATACGGTCCGCCAAATTTCGTGCTTTGTTTATCAGTTTAGTGTTCTGATCGCGGAGAAACTTGGTAGGACCAAAGTCGTCAGCTTTTTTTTGCGGGAAGGCCGTTGGTCTGAGAGATCTTCTGCTGGGAGGCTCACATGCGGCCTGATTGTGGAGGGTTGAGGTCACCGTAACTCACAAAAGCCTTCCGATCCTCCAACTGGAAAGTTTTGACACTTATCGAAAGCCTTCCGTCGTTCTTCAAGGTCTGGTTCATCTCATCAGCCATCGGAGATATAGAATACTCGGCCTTGACTGGGCCCAAATTGGAGGGCAAAAAAATAAGCACTCTCCATCGATGACGCAGTTTGTCATACTATGTCGGTCGTCCAACTGGGGGGGTAACATGGTGTGGTGACCGACCTCAGTCCAGGTGGCGGCTCCAGTCAAATCAGAGTCATCAGGAACTTCAACACAAGGCGCGCGTTCTGGTTGCGTTGTTTCACAAGAATGTGTATGTAGTGAAGGCGCGTCGCGATCATGCGACCGTATGATACATGACATGCATGACACACATCACGCGCAGGGTTGAATGTTGAACGTTAAACTGTACGCGCGATGCCGCTTTGCCCTTTGGATAATGGACTGCCATCTGGAATGCCAGCTTCTCTCAAATGCAGATGGGTGTAGAATACCTAGTACTTACAGCCTCCGTGCAATCCGTTTGGCATATTTTTGCGATCCCAAATTTAAGACACTGGTGGGCCATTCCATTCACCCTCGTTGCATATATCCGACGGAGTTCTATGCTCACGAACTGGAAGATCTCTCAATCAAGTCCAAGCTTGCAAGTAGTTGGATTTATAATAAATGGGCGTAAAAAAGATCGGTGTTTGTAAATTAAAATAGTTCCTTTGTAAGTAATTTCGTGAAAAAAAATTAAAGAGTCCAACTCTCCCAGGTACAAGCCCGAGCATCATCAAGCATACACGAGGTTGTGAGATGTCAACTCAACCAGTGAGTCCACCCTTGGCACCAGTGGCCTGAATGCGCGTAAGCGCTTCGGCGGAGGTGGTGCAAGTGATCGAGGTTCCGGGTGAATTGACGAGGGGGAGGGCAGCGCAAACCAGAGGGGCACTGCAGCCCGTGCTGACGAACTTGCCGCCGACGCATTGGGCGAAACCACCGTTGACACAGGCGTTCTCACCAGCTAAAAGTGGAGGAGAGGCAAGCTGAGTACGGGCCTCGTGTGTGCTAGAATGGAGAGGGTAACTTACCAGTGCAGGGTGAATTAGCAGTGAGGCCTTCGAACTTCTTGTTGAGAACCTGTGCATCCTTGCCATTCTGAAGGGCGAATCCTTTACCAGCGGGTGGTGGTGCTGGTGCAGGTGCAGGTGCAGGTGCAGGTGCAGGTGCAGGTGCCGGAGCAGGCGCAGGTGCTGGGGCGGGTGCAGGGGCCGGGGAGGGAGCAGGGGCTGGAGCAGACTTGGGCGCAGGGGCTGAGGGACCTCCACCGGGGGCGTTAGGGTTGGTGGTGATCGACACGAGCTGCTGTCCATCAGGGACGGGGCCATTGGGGTTAGCCGGGCACGATCCAAGAGGGTTAACAGGGGCATTGCGACCAAAGGGAATGGTTCCAGCACCACCGAGGGCGACACCACCAGCGAAGGAATTCTGATTTGAACCAGCGAACTGGCACTGGAAAAGGCCATTAAGCTCCGCGTTCTGGGGGGCTTTTTGGCAGTAAGGAATGGCAACGGAGTTGGGCTGAAAAAAAGAAAAAGGTGTCAAATAAGGTCGACTTGAGGTCGAACGTAAGCGCGTACGCTGTTCCTGGGTTGCTGAGCAAATATCTGTGAAAGGGCGATCATTTCGTTGCTGTTGAGTTGCTTGCTCAAATTGACAAGGCCATCAGCAGCGTCTTGCTGCTCGCAAGGTCCGGCAGCAGCAAGGAGGGTGCTAAAGGCAGTAATCGAGAGAGGATTACACTGTTGGCCTCCACCAGCAGCAAGCTAATCAACGAAAAATTTTAATTTGGTGTGCCTTTGATAAAGAAAAGGAAAGCGTACACAAGCCTGCTCCCATTTGGCCGTGGAATCGGCGATGTTTTGAGCAATACGCTTTGACAGTCTAATCGGGGCTGCGTGAACGTTCATGGAAAGGGCAACCAGGCCAAGGAAGAAGGCGGAGAGTTGAACCATCTTGAAAATATACTTGCAAGGTGAAAGAAGGATTGAAAAAGCAGAACAGTGAGCGTGAACTGGCTAGGCCTGAGACAGATAACGCAGCACCGGGCTGGCGGAAGTTGAAAAAAGGGAGAAGGAGGAAAAAGAAGGGATGGTGACGACAGTCGACGACCATTGTTTATATAGGGTTCGGGAACAATGAATTGAAAAAGGGGCGCGATTCTTTGTGCCGACCACGATGACCGGTGCTTCCGCACTCCAAGAACAAATGGGCTAAGCGAATTCTGGCCAAGACCAAGTCTCCCAGGTTACAGTAGTTGCTTTGGTTCCATAGCGAAGTGATTGTATGAACTTGTGCAATGCGAGTGTATAGAGGCATCAAGTGCAAGAGGTTGGACCGGTCAATCACGGCTATTGGATCTTGCTCCGATGATTTCCGATCACCGGTAAGTCTCCTTCTAGGAACCAGGATTAGACTAGAATTAAAGTAGATTAACTAGTTAAGGGAGTAAACCAATGAATATCATTATTTGGCTCGTCACTTTGCAAAATTGCAGACAAATGATCAACATGCAGGGAACAGGGAAGATGAAAAATCAGAAAGGGTGAGGCGAGATCTCT